>Ga0307507_10000098_pt1 | contig 139597 bp, 36 predicted proteins | sample 7_EM_MG_FD_207223 | JGI IMG/M metagenome (GOLD analysis project Ga0307507, IMG submission 207223) | Populus trichocarpa ectomycorrhiza microbial communities from riparian zone in the Pacific Northwest, United States - 7_EM | ecosystem: Host-associated > Plants > Roots > Unclassified | place... | reverse complement strand
CCTATTAGCGTCTTTAAATGTCTGTACCTCAAAATTATCAAAGTCCTCTTGGTATAATTCCCATAGGCTTTTGTCTTTAAAGTTGTATTTAGTGTACTCATTGATTTTAAAGTTAATGTAGTTGGTAATGTCTTCTGCGGTAGTCTCGTTGGTTAAGGTAATTCCATTGCTCCAGTTCGGACGTTGGGTTCCTGTGTCAGACATGATTGACTGGCGTAGATCGTGGTGTAGGTCGTGGCTTGCAAAGGCCGTAGGAAGGAAGGGGATACGCTGGCGTTTAGGGCGTGTTGTTGACGTGATTTTCGACGTAGCAGATCTGCAAGGTAGCAGACGGTGTCGGGGTTGTAGGTAAGTACTGGGTGCTGCTGACGCTGCTGGGTGTACTGGCTCAGTAAAGAGGTCGTACTGGGTATTGGTATGCGTGATGGACGCGAACCGGACGAAGCCTTGGTAGGAGCCAGTTCTTTGAGTTCCCAGGGCCTTGGTAGGAAGGGTTCTCCTTAGCAAACGCGACGTGATCGACGGGCCTTGGTAGGAGCGATCGCGTATCGTCTCTCGAGTGGTTGTTTTGCGTGATGGACGCGAACCGAACGAAGCCTTGGAGGAGTCGGTTCTTTGAGTTCCCAGGGCCTATACAGGAAGGGTTCTCCTTAGCAAACACAACGTGGTCGACGGGCCTTGGTAGGAGCGATCGCGTGGTGCCTCTCTTCGTAATAACACCTGGCTGATCTGTGATATCACTGATCAGTGTCGGTATCACCCGGGGGGGTACTGCAATTGCAATATAAGGTAACAGGTTCTTTGATTCATTCGTGTCTTTCGCAGAGGATCGTAAGGATCGCGGTGCCTAAATAGGGGGCTGATGAGTCACCGTAAGGATGACTAATCAGAGACATGACCACGTAACCTCTACTCGTACAGACAGCTATATATATACCTAGTATATACTAATAATATATAGGCTTTAGGGATTACCTATATATAATTAACCCATCCTATAAATAGGATAAATACCTTTAGCATATACTTATATTCTGCTAAGTATATATTAAATAAAACTTTATAAAGCGCTTTCTAACTTATAGAGCAAGATATATTATAGAGCAGATATAGGAAGCGGAGACAGAGTAGAAACTAATAGAGCGTATATAAAGTATATATATACTATATCTAGAGCTTATATCTTAGATAAACAATAAGAAGAAAATATAGATACTAGCTAGGCTTATAAAGGAAAAGTTAAAGGTCCCTTATAAGTAGTAGGCATATGCATAAAAGCATACTAGAATTAATAAAAGTAGTCACTTTTAAGATAATAACTTTACCAGTTAAAACTTATATATACTTACTGCAGTACTACAGTAAATATATACACTCTGTATATACACTATATATTCTAACATTTTAGTATAGGCTCAAACTCTATATATAAGAAATGTTTAACCTATAAGAGCTATATAAAGAGACAGGAATAGATAATATATAGAGAAATTATAGTAACTTAAAGTAAATAGTAGTATAGCTATAAAAATAAAGTATATATATATGCTGCAAATACAAAGTAGATACTAAGCTTAAGCAGCCCAGAAACAGCGGAAAGCAGCTAAGTAATAAGCTAGAAATCCTAAACTAAATCTTCCTTAAAATCCTTAGAACCTATTTAACACCCCTAAGCCTAATCTATAGTATATACCTAATATAGAATTACCTACTATATTTAGTGGGCAGATTATATCATAGATAAGTAAAGCAGATAATAATATTATATTAGTATTAGATATATTACGCGTATCCACAGTATATATAGTGCAGATATTACCCCTACCATTTTAAAGTTAAACACCCTAAACTATAGGTAAAAGGCATAGGTCTAACCTATCTATAGAGGAGATAGAGAAGGAGGCATATATACTCTATATAGAAAATATAAAGTAATAAATTAATAAATTAAAATAGGCTAAAGATGTATATAATAAATCAAAGGAGCTAATAGAGCTTAAGAAGTAGGTATAGGAGTATAGTGTTAGTATATAGGGCGTATATATACAGTATACGCAGAGCAAGTATTATAGAGTTCTATTACCATAAATAAAGAATTAATTAATATAGGCCTATAGCCCCGCGCCCTATATTAGGTATATACCTAGCCTATCTATCTACCAAACTCTACCTAAACTCTAACTATATATATTACATATTGCGTATATAGTATATAGGCCCAGTATATACTAGGACTTAACCAGTAATATAGGATAAGCGGTAGGTTCTACCTATAGTAGGAGTAGCTTATGCAGAGCATAAGCATAATATATATAATAGAATAAACTAAACTTACTAGAGCTCTTACTACTACTATAGTAGCAGCCTATTGTTTTTCTGCTCCCTATACTAAACATTAATAGTATATATATAGAACATGTGCAAAGCAAACCTACTACTTTAGTAGCGTGTAGATAGTAAAGGGGACTCCTTATAGTTATTTAGGGGGGTTAGGCCGCGCTATATATATAATTAGCGTATACTAAATATATATAGGTAAAATACTAACCTTACACTTTAAGCTAGTAAAGGGAGTAGTAGGGCCAACACGCTGTTTCCCTTATATTAGCATATGCCTAGCATAAGCGCATATTAACCTATAGTTAGTAAAAGACATTAGGGGTTTGCATATATATAGGGTATATGTATATAAGCTAGCAATATAACCAAGTAGTGGTTTTGGTAATGCATATACAGGGGATATACTAAATTAAACTTTCCTAGTCTCCTAAATATAGAGTTAAGCATTAGTTTTAGAATTAGGCAGTAGCCCTAGTAGTAGCCGTACTTATTCCTTACACACGCTACTCTTAGGCCTATAAGTACCTTTAGGTCTAAAATTAAACTTAGGGGGAATAAGTATATAGATAGATATATATATATATTAGGGTATAGTGCGCATATATAGAAGCAACACTAATACTCTTACCTTATAATAGAATTGCCTGCTAAATTAAGTGGCAAACCCCTAGTCCTAGGCACTATATTTAATTAGCCTAGGCTAAGCATATGTGCAGTATAGGGTGAATATATATAAAGAGTATATAGGCATCTACATACTCCGAGATCCTGGAACCTAAGGGGCCACAACTATAAACACTATTAGCGACGTATATATAATGTATAGGCATAGATATACCTGGGCTTATATAGGTATCTTATATCCCACTAGCTACCAAAGAGAACAAACAGCTTTAGGGAACTATAATATATTAGCCTTATATATGCGCTGCATATATATAGTATATACTTCTTACCTATAACTAGCTCTCCAACTAATATATTATTAGTAGTTAGGTTAGTTACTGTATATAGTAAGCATATACCAAGCTGCTATAATAATATAGTAGTACATATAAGCACCGCTGTGCTTATTACGGATATACTAGTAATACTATAGCCATATTAGTAAAGCTGTAGGTGCTACGCATATATAAAATATACACTTAGCTAAGTAGTAAAGACACAGCCACATATCTATATATTATTAACTACAATATTATACCTAAACTTTAGCTTAGTATATGCTATATATAGGGTGTAGATAAGTAATATACACTATAGTATTAACTAAGGAGAGTATAGAGGTGGCATTAGGTAGGTTTAGTATACGCTTAGTATATACCTATACAGTATATAGAGCTATATATACTTATATTGTCTTGGACTAAAATAGTTAGGGCTATATATAGTTAGCATATACACCAAATATGCGGCTCTATATATACTTATATCTTCCTCTAGCAAGAGCTGCTGCAGTGCGCGCTATAGTTATTATAAGTATATACTATATATATGCAATCCTATAACTAACTAAAAGTCACCTAACTAGAATTAGGATTTAGAATTGGACCTATAAGGCTTTATAAGTATAGTGTAAGTATATACTCTATATATACTTACTATAGTAATAGCTAAAGGTAAAAGGGTTAGTGGTAGAGGCCACCTATAGGTTATTAAAGTCTACAATTATTAGATTGCTTATGGTAAGCATATACACGGCATATACAATAGTTAAATTAGTAATGGAAATTCGCCTTATTCTTTCTGTTAATATATACAAGACCTATACCTATGTTATGCTATATATACTTATAGCATACGCTATAATGTTATGGAGAAGAAGTTATAGTGCAACTGTTGTTATAGATATGCTACATGTGTATACAGGCCATGTTTTAATAACTAACTACCATTACCTTATATGGCTATTGTTTAGCGTATATGCGCAGTATATACACTGCCATAAACTAGGATATTTATAATTTAAGGATAAACGGCTTTGCATTTTCTATTTTATTTAAATTACATATGCATTATATATACATAGGCTCAGCGTGGTCTTAAGCTAATTGTGGTTACGAAGCTGGTTTGCAAGTTCTAACCACGTTGAACTTTCTGACTACGCTGAGTCTTTTCCGTGACCACGCCGAGCTGTGAGCCCGTCGCCGACGGGGGTCGGCGAAAGCTAAGCGTGGTCACCAATAGAACGCCGGAAAAAGGTCGGTGGTACTTAACTTTTATCCATATAGAACGCGCATTAATAGCTATATTTAACTTAAGCGACCACACAAACCAAAATATCTAGAGTATATACTATGTATATATATAAAGACATATATACACAGACATGCTTATATATATATATATATACCTACACACTTATATATATATATATATACGCGTATTTATACGTCCCTTAGTAAGCTATACTAATAATAAGTAAAAACTATACTAAAGTAAACGAGAGTATAGCAGGGTGGTTAAACGGCCTACCAGTTAGTATCCACAACTATATGCTACGCATATGCTAAGTATATATAGATACCCTAGATCGCACCTAATATTGTATATAAAGACAATAGTTCTAAAGATGATATAATTAGTAAAGAGAGTATTGAAGATAAGGAGAATAAGGAGGATAAGAAGGTTAAGGGTTAAGATAGTATATAATAGCGGCTTCTATTTTATATGGGTCTCTCTAAGGTAAGACTTTGTATAGCTCCATGTATAGGCTGTATATAGGTTGTGTATATGCTTAGGATAGCTAGAGTACACTTTAAGACTATAGAGCACTTGTTAGCTCCTATGGCAAGCATTAAATTGTTATCTAAGAGGCAGTAGACCATATTGTAATGCTAGAATATCCAGTAACTAGAAAAGAAGGAATTGCATACTTTATCTATAAAGCAATACCTCTACTATCTATAGATGCAGATAAAGAAACAGTATATAAGGTTATTAAGCAGTATATATTAAAGGTAAGCAATGCACATGCTAGGCATATATGATATTTATACCTCTAGTAGATTTAATTCCTATTCCATAAAACTGGTAACCCTAGGATTACACAACTACAGCTTTTTAGAAAAAATAATTGGGAGAGTAGAAAAGCATTTTATTAAGCGTTTAAATATAGCGGTATTAGATACTGCGAGCACGCCTATAAGGATATCCTTTGTATATACCCCGTATATAATAGGGTTAAGCTTAAATTAATTAACAACCTCTAAAAGCATAGCAGTTATCTATACTAGGTAGTAGAGATTAATAAAAAGCTTAAGCAAAGTACAGAGAAGTAAGTATCGTTTATATATATTAAATATATACTTATAATATACAGCTACTACTATAGTATTCTACAATTATGGCGGTAGTATATCTACCCTAGTACATAAAAACGTATATATAGTAAAAGCAGACTAACTGTAACGGAACCTTGTAGCAAGAACTATGGTAGGCTTGTTAATGGGCTAGGTATATAGGTATAAACAATAAGTTAACAACATAATAACAACTGGTGGAGTGGTTGCCTAACAGATTAACTCCAATTATATTCTAAGATTTACTATAAAGAGAGAACTATCTAGGTAGGGACTGTGGTCCTTTAAATACACAACCGTACGCCTAAGAAATCCCTTTACTCTGTAAAGTACGTATACTCTATCTACTCTGTCCCATAGATTATACAGATTACACAGATTATATAGATTATATCACGTAACCTTAGCTACCATTCCTCGTTATATGGTTCTACTAGATCCATCCTGGACCATGCCTATATTAACCAACTAGCTTCTGCTAACTCCTCTCTAAGTAGTTATAATATTATACTTAAAGCGTCCATAACACCATCTCCCTCCTCTTTATCTTCATCCTTAAAGATTCCTAATATCTCTAAGTTGTTCACTAGAGGTATAATGTCTATTTAATTAATTTAGTTAATATCCTTACTTATTATACCTTCTAAGGTCTCTAAACCTTTAGCCTCTTCTTCTACAGCTTATTATTCTTGTATAGTTGCTGCAATACTGTCGCTAGGTAAGATTATGCCGTCTCTATATTCTTATTGTACAAAAGAGAGGTTGGTCTGTATTACATTAGTAAGCCCTTTATCTTAGCAACTATCCTCTTATTTAGAGTGCACTAAAGCAAACATTTAATCGCCCTATAATGTTCATTCTATCTCTAACACTAAGTATGCGCATCCCATAACTCTTAATAGTCTTTAAATTCCCTTATTAATTTCCTTTAGGGTTTTATATTTAATCTGCCACTGTAAAGCTTAATAACAAGCTTTTAAGTACCCTAGGTAAAATTTATTATCTTTAAGATGAGGACTATGCTTATGCTAAGAGAGCAAGGGAAGAGGAGTGTTAAGCCCTTAAAGCGCGTGCTTTGGCTTATGCCCGTCTTTATTATCTTAAGCAAGTCTATAAGAAGGTCCATTCTAAGGAGTAGAAACTTGTCTAGTAGGGTTTATCTAAGCTAGGTAATAAAAGAGTAATGTCTTTAGAAAAGGAAACAGTTCTAAGTAATATAGTAGTTGCTCCTCCTAAGTCCCCCTTAGGTAGTTTATTCTTTAATAATCCTTTTTTAACACTCCCTAACCTACTTTCTTCTAATACTCCTATACCTTTCCTATAGCATTCTCTAGGTTACTTAGTAGTTCCTAGGTAGTCTTACTATAGCCTATTTACTTTACTTTATACCATATTTTATTATCTACATCCTTATAACTAATAATCTTTAAAACTTACTATTTGTCTTTTTCCTATCCTCTGTACGTGTCTGCCTTATAGACTAGTAGTTTAATGTTTCTGTATACTAGCTCTAGCATCACAACATGCTATATAGGGTAGATTTTCATTTTAGCTAGTAGGTTCAACTTATATATAACTAATAAAATTCTCTACTTAACTTTAAAAGGTCCTAGTCTAATATAGTCCAACTTCTTACTTAGTCGTCAACTTTAAAATTTTTGTGTAGTAGCCATACTCTATCTCCCTCCTTAAGATCTGGTCCCTTAAATCTCTTAGCATTATAGTACCTTTTTATTCGGTCTTATACTAATTTAGCTATTTCTTTAAGGTTTATATAAAGATTTATTAACATCTTTATTCTTTCTTTTACTGTACTACTTATCTTTTTTGCTTAACATAGCAATAACAATATTCTTAGCTTATACCCATAATTCGCCTTAAATAGTAATATCCCCATTCCTTTTTATAGTGTTGCATTATATACAAACTATATAACTAGTAATAGCAATACCCAATTATTTTACGTGTAATTAATATAATATCTCAGATACTATTCTAGTGTCTAATTTAACCTTTCTATTTATCTGTCTATCTGCAGATAATACACTATAAAGGTTACTACGCGAACTCCTTATTCTGCTAGAAACACTTCCCAAAATACTACTATAAATCTTAAATCTCTGTCTAATATAATCTTATCTAGTACTCTATATCTTACAAATACTTCCTTAATATAGATTCTACTAATATCTTCTACTAATATCTCTTCTGTATATACTATAAAGTATCCCCACTTTGTAAGCTTATCTACTATTACTAAGATTATATTGTAATCTTATCCTATAATAGGATCTCTTAACTTTAGTAACTTAATAACAAAGTCCTATAATATAACTTCCCATAGTCTTTCTGGTATTTTAATAGGTTATAGCCCTCTATATAGCTTATGCCTTATTAGTTTATTTCTTTAGCAATCTGGACATTCTCTTATAACTTATCTTGCTAGTCCCTAGATTCCTTAAATAATATACTTCTCTTAAAGTCTTAACACTAAGCCTATAGCTCTATTATATCCTTAAGTTAGTCCCTTGTAAAATAACTTAATAAATTCCTTTATAATAGATCTTAGAATATAAGTTACTTCTCTATTCTTATACTAATCTAACTCTAAATCCTCTACCTATGCCTCTTAGATCTTTTATATCCAATCACTCTCTAATAATTTATAAACCTAACTTTCCTTAGTTGCTGCAATCTTTAGGTAATTATACCTAATTAATCTATCTTAATCCTTTCGCAACAAAGCCCCTAATAGCTTCTTATTATTTTATAGTTTAGCTTTTCTACTTAGAGCATCTGCTTATGCATTATCTATACCCTTAGTATGCTAAATTTCAAAATGGTATTCTATAAGCATTTCCGCCCATCTAACCTATCTTTAGTTAAGTTCCTTTGTCGTTAGGAATCCTATAAGGTTCTTATAGTCCATCTTAACCATAAATAGTCTCTCTATGCCTTATAAGAATGCTCTCTATTCCTTTAATACTGCAACTATACCTAACAACTCCTTATTATAGATATTATAGTTCAGTTCTAGTGGTGTTATCTTTTAACTATAGTACACTACTGGATGCTATGCGTCCTAATGCTTCTATAGCAAATATACTCCTAGCGTAAAGTCTAATATATCTATCTTAATAACCATGTCTAACTTTGGTTAATAGATCTTAAGGATTAGTTCCCAGGTAAATAACTCTTTTAGTTCTTAGAACAGCTTCTTCTACTTACTTCTCCAAACCTATAGTTCCTCCTTCTTTATTAACCACATAAATAACTTAATACTTTTTAACCATTATGCTATAAACCTTCTATAGTAGTTACAAAATCCTAGAAATAATCTTAACTATATAACATTCTCTAGTTCTTGCCAACTAACTATAGCTTTAACTTTCTTTAGGTCCATACTAATTTTTCCTAGTTTAATAATAAATCCTATAAAATCGGTTTTTCTTATAAAGAACTCGCATTTCTTAATTGCTACTAGCATCTATTCTTCTTATAGTCTCTTTAAGACCCATTTAACGTATTTCTTATGTTCTTCCTTACTCTCTAAGTAGATAATAATGTTGTTAAGGTATACCATAATAAACTTATTAAGGTATTCTTCTAACACACTGTTAATTTGCTTCTAGAACGTCACTGGTGCATTTATAAGCCTAAATTGCATAACTAATAGCTTATATAGTCCTTCCTTTAACCTAAAGGCTGCCTTCCATTTATTACCTTAATCCTAATCTAATGGTACACCTATCTTAGATCTACCTTCATAAAGATCTTTATATTGCCTATCCTATCTTAAATTTTGCTAATTAAGGGTAAAAGATACCTATCCTTTCTGGTAATGCTATTTAACTATCTATAGTCTATACACATCCTAAGTTTTCTATTTTTCTTTGGGATAAACAGTACTAAACATCCTACTAATAACTATAACAGTCTAATGTATCCCTTTCATAAGTTCTCCTAGACAAACTCCTTAAGTGCTACTAACTCTATTTTAGTAAGCTTATATATTAAAAAGAACTTTAGACTTATTCCCTCTTCCAATTCTATCTTATAGTCCTATACTATATACTCTAACAGCCTTTTACTTTCTGGTAACTATAACTTTTTACCATACTTATGGTATCTCTTTGGTACATAACTTAAGCCTCGCTTAGTCTCTTTATATATCACTCTAACTTAGTACCATACTAACTTAGTTTACTATTACACTTTATATTATTAAGTATCCTTAATATTAACCTGACCTATAACCTAATTAACCTTTAGATTATATTCCTAGTATTACCTTATTTTTTCCTAACAGTAAGATATTAAAAGACATTCTAACTGGTCTCCCTTTAATAGTTAACTAAATAGGTCCTATTTTAAGATTAATAATGCCTCCTCTATAGGCTATCTAATCTTCTAAAATTATTATAAGTAAATATAGGTATTTCTTCTGTCTATATAGTAACCCCATTCTTTCCACTGCTTTTAGTAATATATGGTTCCTTATTACTCCACTATCTATTAACACTTCAAACTACTAATCTTACCACTTAACTCTTAAATTTAGGTGTTGTCCTTAAATTTCTTTAAGGGTCTAAGGATCTACTACTAGTTCCCTCTAGTCCTATAGGCCTCCCCTTTTCCTAACTATTAGCTACTAGATCCTATTTATACTTAGTCCACCTTTAGCTAATACTTAGTTCATTTCTTTTCCTCTATATACCATGGATAAGTATTCTCTAGGCAGTCCCACTACTATTATCTGTCTAGGCATTCTTCCATAAGAAATCTTCCTGGTTAAAGTATTAGGTCCCCTTAACTCTATACTTCTACTAAGTGCCATCTATATATATACTTAGTGTCTCTAAACCATTTTTCTTCTAGTGCCTAATATATCCTTACTAGGTATTTCCGGTTCTTATCTTTTAGTACTCTATATATATTGCACATATTATCCATATAAGCTATCTATAATAGTATATAATACGCTGCATATTTTAGGTTAACTCTTAGCTTATTTTTGTCCTTAAGTTTAAACCTATACCTAGTTAACCTAACCACTAGTACTTCTACTGTAGGTACTAAGATTTATTACTTACTTCTCTAGTCCCTGGATCCTTCTTCTAGGTTCCTTAACGTTATAATTAATACTCCTTTAATATAACTTATGCGTTTTTCTGTAATGGGTTAGTCTTAGACTACCTTCTTATCTAGCCACATATAAAAGTCTTCTTATTTATTATTATATTATTACCTATACCACTTTCCATATAACTGGTTTAATATATATAGTTTATCTATAAGAAAGTACCTTATTATCGCTGCATTATAACATCCTTTAGTGTATCTTTCTTTAAACCTAACTAGAATATCTAGATCTTCTTCTTATTCCAGTTTATCTAACCACTTTACTCTAGGTGTCCCTACACTAGGCCTATTAGTAACTCTTTATATAGGTGCTCTGTCCCTTATATAACCTATTATAGCTAATCTCTTGTCTAGCTTTTGCTCTTACTATATAAAAATTCTTTGCCTAAACTTATCTATAGTTTCTAGTTTTCTACGTCTTACAGCTGGATCCTTAAAGTTATCTTACTTCTTAATCTTAATATTAACTTTTCAATCTTTAGGCTAAACACTATATTCACCTAGAATTGCTATAGTCCTTATTTATTTATTAAAATCTTAGCTTTCCACTAATGTTCTTATTCGTTCTCTAAACTCTTAGTTCTTAAACTTGCGTCCTATATTCATTTATTTATTACTAAACTAAATCACTGCCCTTTCCCATTAGTTTTCGTCCATTATGGGTTCTTAAGCTGTCCTTATTATACCTTACAAGTCTAGAGCCTTTCTTATCTCTTCTTAAGAATCTTAAACCTATAGCCTTTTACCTTTTACAAGTGGTAAGCTAGCACTAGCAGTCGTCTACTTGCTTAATCGTCTTTAGATGTTACTCCTTCCGTCTTATAAAGCAATGGAAATTGTATCCAATGGTGTTATAATACCCGTTACTAATCCGCGTTCTATAGTAGTTTCAGTCTCTGCTTCTATTACATCACTAAGGTTTAAGTGCTCCTAGTTAGCCTCCTTTTTATCCTTATTACTAATAATTAATAAGTACTCTAACTCCATTATCATTATTACTAATCTTTATCTATATATTGCTATAACATCTTAATCTAGCTCATAGAGTTAATCTTATTCTTTATTTAACTCTTTAGTTCCTTTAAATCCTCTTAACTCTAGCTCTTACAGCCAATAGCTTACGCCGTACTTAGCGTCCTTATAAATTTAGCATGCGTTGTTATAACAAAACGCAAAGTGTCTAATTAAACACTCCTTAGTCCCGCGCAATATCCCTATATCCGCGTTATTATACTTTAACAACCTAGTGCCCTTTACCACGTGGTTACTCTAACCACCTCTATAGTCTCTAGCAAATAACCTTATTTTTTATAATTTATATAAGCTCTATCTTTAAACCATTTCTCTTATTATAGAGTCCACCTAAACATCTTCTGCTACTAAGATCCCTAGTTTAGCCTCTGCTCCTTAGTTCTATAATTACTTAATCCTTAACCTCTAGGTTTCCATAGTTTCTTTATCCATCTCTTAGATTCTTTAGTACCGCTTAGGTCCATTAGCTCTACGCTATTCCATAGTTTTTAACTCTGTGTTTGCTAATATATGCTCTACATCTTATATAACTATAGAACGCTGTCTTGCCCTTTCTTAGCTTATTCCCTTTAATAGATCCTATTATTAATCTTTATTAACTAATCTATTAAGTCTTATAGACTTTCCGTATCTTCTATTAGGATAATTACGTCCTAGACTTTAGCCTTAAGTCCCTGTTTATACTGTGCTATAAGCGCCTTGTTATTCCACTTAACCTATATAGCTAGTGTTTAAAACTATATGGTATACTTAATTACTAAAGTACGTTATACTAAGTTCTAAAGCTTTCATTCCGCTATAGTTGTGACCTCTAGGTCTCTAAACATTTGCATTAGTTATTCCGCGAACCCGTTCTAACTGGCAAATATATACCTTACGTTCTAGTTGGTAGTTGTTATGCCATTAGCCTGTATCTTAGTAAGGTATAGTTTAAACCACTTAAGTGCCCTCCCCGTTAGGAACAATCCTATATAGGCTACTTAATCCATTAACATTGCTAACTTCGCTCCTTCCTGTATAACCTTAAAGTGTATCTATATAAGAAACCCCTTAAGCTTTAACTTCTCTCCTAAGAATTGTTTAATTAAAGGTAGTTTAACTTTTGCTGCTCCAATTCCATTAATGCGTTCTTTAAGTATCCTACTATTATCCTATAAGTAATCAACCATCTCTTATAACTGACCTCTTGTGATTAACTATAAGTCCATATCTGCTATACTGGTATCTCCCAATCCTGAGGTAGTTGCTGCCGTTAACGGCACCATAACTAACGCTTTAGGTGGCATATTATTTAACTTCTCTCGTGTTTTAATACTATAACCTTAGTAGTAAATGTGTAACGGAACCTTATAGCAAAAACTACGGTGGGCTTATTAATGGGCTAGGTATATAGGTATAAACAATAAGTTAATAACGTAATAACAACTTGTGGAGTGGTTGCCTAACAGATTAACTCTAATTATATTCTAAGATTCACTACGAAGAGAGAACTATCTGGGTAGAAACTGTGGTCCTTTAAATACATAACCGTACGCCTAAGAAATCCCTTCGCTCTGTAAAGTATATATGCTCTATCTACTCTGTCCCACAGATTATATAGATTATATAGATCACACAGATCACATCACGTGACCTTGGCTACTATTCCTCGTCACATAGTTCCACCGGATCCATCCTAGACCGTGCCTATATTAACCAACTAGCTTCCACCAACTCCTCTCTAAGTAGTCGTAACATCGTACTTAAAGCGTCTATAACACCAACAATGTTTTTTTGGCATGGAGTATATATATAGCTAGCGTATGCATAATATATGCTTATTATATGCAGATTAAGTTTATCAGTTATTCTAGTAGCAGTAATACTAAACTATGGCATATAGCCTGGCCTTTATCATCAACAACCGCCTAAGTAGATATTTAATACCTTTGTCTACTTATAGAATATGGAATTTAAGAACTAAAACAAGAATGTACCTATATTGGACATTTAATGTTAAAGTGAAAATATTATGGTATATAATATTACATTTGCATACGCTATATATATATTAACCCTATATAGGGTTTAACCACCTATAAGGCTAAGGTAAAGTAGTAAGCCAAATATATGGTATATAGCTAAATTACTATATTCCTATTAATATAGCACGGTATTCTTACATTTGCCTTATTACACGGAATTCTTATATATATTATCCACCATACCCAACAAAACTACCAATTAATCTTGCTAATAATGTAGTTAAAGCAATAAGGTAGGTGGAAGTCCTAAGCCTTACTATATATATGCCCTATATATGCATAGCATATATAAACGAAATTACTTACTATAGTATAGGTCGATTTATCCTATTACCGGAATATTATACTTTATGTAGGAAGTATGGGATGCAGACACTATGTATAGTATATAGTAGTCTGAATATTAAGGATTAAATTGCTGCTTTAATTTAAAAGGAGAGAATGCTATAATTCCTATAGGGGATAGTATATATAGGTAAGTATAGGTTAGATACACGCTATATATATACAGAGCCTAAGTAAAGTAGGTATACTATGCGAATTCTCTATAAACTAATATAAAGAGAATACCAAGCAATGGATTTGGGCAATTTATAACTCTAATAATGAGCATTTCCTTATTGTATGTTGTATATACGCATAAGTAAAGGCATTCTAACGCGTAATATGTATTAAAATGGACCTATTATTTAAAATGGTATAAGGTAAAACAAATCTATTCTTAATTGCTGGATGGGACAAGAATTTGAAATATATGCACACCCTATGCTATGCATATGCTATATATGGGCTAATATTTATAACAGGAATTAAGGTATAGGTATATGCCTTTCTTAACCTAGAAACACATATTATATATATAAAGATGTTTAAGCTGGTATTTAAGGTTTTAGGTAATACTGCCCAATTATCTATATAATTTGCACATATTTACGGAACTGGACTTTGTATAGCTATAGTTAATATGTGTAAGAAATAAGCTGGTGGTATATATACAGAATATATACGCTTTGTATATGCCTAGCATATACTAACAATATATAGGTTTTAGAGATTACCTATATACAATTAACCTATTATATAAATGGGATGAATACCTTTAGTATATGCTTGTATTCTGCCTAGTATATATTAAATAGAACTTTGTAAAGTGCTTTCTAACTTATAAAGCAAGATATATTATAGAGCAGATATAGGAAGCGGAGATAGAGTAGAAACTTATAGTGTATATATAAAGCATATACACACTACATCCAGAGCTTATATCTTGGATAAATAATAAGAAGAAAACATAGATACTAGCTAGGCTTATAAAGGAAAAGTTAAAGGTCCCTTATAAGTGGTGGGCATATATACAGAAGCATACTAGAATTGGTAAAAGTAGTTACTTTTAAGACAATAACTTTACTGGTTGAAAATTATGCGTACTTACTATAGTACTTCGGTAATACATACGCTCTGCATATACAGTGCATATTCTAATAATTTAGTATAGGCTTAAACTCTATATATAAGAGATGTTTGATCTATAAGAGCTATATAAAGAGACGGGAATAGATAATATATAGAGAAATTATTGCGACTTAAAGCGGATAACGTAGGTAACGGGGTTATGACCGCTCCCTGGGTTATGACCGCGCTAGCGTACCGCCTGCCATTTTAAGTAAAGTTTTGTTGTTCTGCCAAAATTAAAATAACACATACATTTAAAAGGCGGTGTGTCGTGCTAAGGCTTACCTAGGCGTGACAGATATAACTTAGGTAAAGTTTTGATGTTCAAAACGGTTATAACCTAGGGAGCGGTCATAACCCCGTTACCTACGTTAGCAGTATAGCTATAGAAACAATATATGTATATATACTGTAAATGTAAAGTAAATGCTAAGCTTAAGTAGCCTAGAAATAGTAGAAAGCAGCTAAGTAATAAGCTGGAAATCCTAAACTAAATCTTCCTTAAAATCCTTAGAACCCATTTAACACCCCTAAGCTGAATCTATAGCATATACCTAGTATAGAATTATCTACTATATTTAGTGGGTAGACTATATTACAGATAAGTATAGCAGATAATAATATTGCATTAGTATTGGATATGTTGCGCGTATCTACAGCATATGCAATATAGATGCTGCCCCTACTATCTTAAAGTTAAACGCCCCAGACTGTAGGTAAGAGGTATAGATCTAACCTATCTACAGAGAAGATAGAAAAGGAGGCATATACACTATATATAAAAAATATAGAGTAATAAATTAATAAATTGAAATAGGCTAAAGATGTATATAATAAAGAAAAGGAACTAGTAGAGCTTAAGAAGTGGGCGTAAGAGCATAGTGTTAGTATATAGGGTGTATATATATGGTATATGGAGAGCATATATTATAGAGTTCCATTACCATAAATAAAGAATTAATTAATATGGGCCTATAGCCCCCTATGCCTTATATTAGGTATATACCTAGCCTATCTGCCTAGGAAACTCTACCAAAACTCTAATAATATATATTGTATACTGCATATGCAGTATACAGGCCTAGTATATACTGTGACTTAACTAGTAAGGCAAGATAAGTAATGGGCTCCACTTATAGTGGGAGTGGCTTATATAGAGCATAAGCATAATATATATAGAAGCAGAATGAACTAAACTTACTAGAGCTCTTACTACCACCATAGCGGCAGCTAATTGTTTTTTTACTCCCTATACTAAACATTAGTGGTGTATATACAGGACATATATAAAGTAAACATACTGCTTTAGCGGCGTGTGGATAGTGAAGGGGATTCCTTACAGTTACCTAGGGGGGTTAGGCCGCACTGCGTATATGGTTAGTATATACTAAGTATATATAGGTAAAATACTAACCTTATGCTTTAAGCTAGTAGAGGGAGTAGTAGGGCCAATGCGCTGTTTCCCTTGTGTTAGTATACGCCTAGCATAAGCATGTGTTAACCTATAGTTAGTAGAACATATTAGGGGTTTATATATGCGTAGTATATACGCATATAAGCTAGCAATATAACCAAGTAGTGGTTTTAGTGATGTATGTATAGGGGATATACCAAATTGGACCTTCTTAGTCTCCTAAATATAGAGTTAAGCGTTAGTTTTAGAATTGGGTAGTAGCCCTAGTGGTAGCCGTGCTTATTCCTTATATATGCTACCCTTAGGCCTATAAGTACCTTTAGGTCTAAAATTAAACTTAGAGGGAATAAGTATATAGATAGATATATATATATATTGGGGTATAGTGCGCATATACAGAAGCGATACTAGTGCTCTTACTTTATAATAGAATTGCCTGCCAAATTAGGTAGCAAACCCCTAGTCTTAGGTACTATATCCAATTAGCTTAGGCTAAGCATATACGCGGCATAGATTAGATATATGTAAAGAGTATATAGGCATCTGTATACTTTAAGATCCTAGACCCTAAAGGGCCACAACTATATACACTATTAGTAATATATATGCAATGCATAGGCATAGATATACCTAGGCTTATATAGGTATCTAGCATCCCACTAAGTACTAGAGAAAATAAACAGTTTTAGGGCACTATAATATATTAGCCTTACATATACGCTGCATATATATAGCATATACTTCTTACCCGTAATCAGCTCCCCAACTAGCATATTATTAGTGGTTAGGTTAGTTACTGTATATAGTAAGCATATGCTAAGCTCCTATAATAACATAGTAGTACATATAAGCACTGCTATGCTTATTATGGACGTGCCAGTAATACTATAGCTATATTAGTAGAGCTGTAAGTGCTATATATATATAAAACGTACACTTAGTTAAGTGGTGAAGACATAGCTATATATCTGCGTGCCATTAACTACAATGTTATACCTAAACTTTGGCTTAGTATATGCTATGTATAGGGTATGCATAAGTAATATATACTATAGTGTTTACTAAGGAGAGTATAGAGGCGGTATTAGGCGGGTTAGGTATACGCTTAGTATATACCTATAGAGTATATAAAGCGGTATATACTTGCGTTATCTTAAACCGTAATAGCTAGGGCTATATATAGTTAGTATATGCACTAGATATACAATTCTATATACACTTATATCTTCCCCTAGTAAGAGCTGCTATGGCGCGCGCTATAGTTATTATAAGTATATACTGTGCATATGCAATTTTATAACTTACTAAGTGTTACCTAATTAGGATTTAGATTTAGAATTGTACCTATAAGGCTTTATAAGTGGGTGTCCACATATACTCTACATATGCTTACTATAGTAATAGCTAAAGGGAGATGGATTAGCGGTGGAGGCCACCTATAGGTTATTAAAATCCGTAATTATAAAATTACTTATAGTAAGCGTATGCGCGGCGTATGCGATTATTAAATTTATAATTAAAAATTTGCCCTAGTCTTTCTGTTAGTATATATAAGGCCTATACCTATATTGCGCTATATATACTTATAGCATATGCTATAATATTATAGAGAAAAAGTTATAGTACAACTATTATTGTAGATATGCTATGTGTATGTATAGGCCATGTTTTAATAACTAACCACTATTACCTTATATAGCTATATCAGGGCATATGCTATGCATATACCCTATTTACATAGTATGATATTTACAATTTATAGATTAACAACTTTACATTTTCTATTTTATTTAAATTGTATATATATTATATATGCGGGCTCACAGCTCGGCGTGGTTATGGAAAAGACTCGGCGTGGTTAGAAAGTTTAACGTGGTTAGAACTTGTAAACCAGCTTTATAACCACAATTAGCTTAAGACCATGCTAAGCCTACGCATATGCAATACACATACAATTTAAATAAAATAGAAAATGCAAAGCCGTTCATCCTTAAATTACAAATATCCTAGTTTATGGCAGTGTATATACCGCGCATATACGCTAAACAATGGCTATATAAGGTAATGGTAGTTAGTTATTAAAACATAGCCCATATACACGCGTAGCATATCCACAATAATAGTTGCACTATAACTTCTTCTCTATAACATTATAGTGTATGCCATAAGTATATATAGCATAATATAGGCATAGGTCTTACATATGCTAACAGAAAGAATAAGGCGAATTTCTATTATTAATTTAACTATTATATACACTGTGTATACGCTTACTATAAGCAATCTAACAATCACAGACTTTAATAACCTATAGGTGGCCTCCACCGCCAACCCTTCTGCCTTTAGCTATCACCATAGTAAGCATATACAGAGTATATACATATACTATACTTATAAAGCCTTACAGGTCCAATTCCAAATCCTAATCCTAGTTAGGTAACTCCTGGTTAGTTATAGAATTGCATATACATAGTATATGCTTATAATAACTATAGCGCGCACTACAGCAGCTCTCGCTAGAGGAAGACGTAAGTGTATATAGAGCCGTATATCCGGTGCATATACTAACTGTATATAGCCCCAACCGTTTCAGTCTAAGACAATACAAGTATATATGGCTCTATATACTGCGTAGGCATATACTAAGCGTATACTAGACCCACCCAACGCCGCCTCTATACTCTCCTTAGTTAACACTATAGTATATATTACTTATCCACACCCTATACGTAGCATATGCTAAGCCAAAGTTTAGGTGTAATATTGCAGTCAACGGTATATAGATGTGCGGCCGTGTCTTTACCGCTTAGCTAAGTGTATGTTTTACATATACGCAGCGCCTACGGCTCTACTAATATGGCTATAGTATCGCCGGCATGTCCGCAATAAGCACAGCAGTGCTTATATATACTACTATATTATTATAGCAGCTTGGCATATACTTACTATATGCAATAACTAACCCAACTACTAATAACACATCAGTCGGAGAGCTGGTCGCAGGCGAGAAGTATATGCTATATATATACAGCGCATATATAAGGCTAATACATTATAGTTCCCTAAAGCTGTTTATTCTCTCTAGTAGCTAGTAGAATGCAAGATACCTGTATAAGCCTGGGTATATCTATACCTATGCGTCACATATACGTCGCTAATAGTATCTATAGTTATAGCCCCTTGGGTTCTAGGATCTTAGAGTATACAAATACCTGCACACTTTTTATATATATCTACCCTATACCGCGTATACGCTTAGCCTAAGCTAATTAAATACAGTGCCTAGGACTAGGGGTTTGCTACCCAATTTAGTAGGCAATTCCATCGCAAGGTAAGAGCACTAGTGTTGCTTCTGTATATGCGCACTATACCCTAATATATATATCTATTTATCTATATACTTATTCCCCCTAAGTTTAATTTCAGACCCAAAGGCACTTATAGGCCTAAGGATAGCGTGTGTAAGGAACAAGTATAGCTACTACTAGGGATACTGCCTAATTCCAAAACCAACGCTCAACTCTATATTTAGGAGACTAGGAAAGTTTAATTTGGCGTATCCCCTATATATATATTACCAAAACCACCACTTGGTTATATTGCTAGCTTATACGCATATACCCTATGTATATACAAACCCCTAATGTCTTCTACTAACCATAGGTTAACACATACTTATGCTAGGCGTATACTAATACAAGGGAAACAGCGTATTAGCCCTACTACTCCCTCCACCGGCTTAAAGCGTAAGGTTAGTATTTCACCTATATATATTTAGTATACGCTAACTATGTGCGCAGCACGGCCTAACCCCCCTAAACGATTGCGAGGAGTCCCCCTTACCGTCTATACGCCGCTAGAGCGGTAGGTTTGCTTTACACATGTCCTATATATATACTACTAATATTTAGTATAGGGAGCAGAAAAATAACAGGCTACTACTATAGTAGTAGTAAGAGCTCTAGTAAGTTTAGTTCATTCTATTATATATATTATACTTATGCTCTACATAAGCCACTTCCACTATAGGTGGAACCCGCCGCTTGTCCCGCATTACTAGTTAAGTCCTAGTATATACTAGGCCTGCACACTGCATACGTAATATGCAATATGCATAGTTAGAGTTTAGGCGGAGTTTAGTAGATGGATAGGCTAGGCATATACCTAATATAGGGCGCGGGGCTATAGGCCCATATCAATTAATTCTTTATTTATGGTAATAGAACTCTATAATACTTGCTCTGTATATACTATGTATATACGCCCTATATACTAACACTATACTCCTACGCCTACTTCTTAAGCTCTGCTAGCTCCTTTGCTTTATTATATATATCTTTAGCCTGTTTTAATTTATTAATTCATTACTCTATATTTTCTACACGGAGTATATATGCCTCCTTCTCTATCTCCTCCGTAGATAGGTTAGACCTATACCTTTTACCTATAGTTTAGGGCGTTTAACTTCGAGATGGTAGGGGCAATATCTGCGCTGTATATACTGTGGATACACGTAACATATCTAATACTAATACAATATTATTATCTGCTCTACTTATCTGCGACATAGTCTGCCCACTAAATATAGTAGGTAATTCTACATTAGGTATATACTGTAGATTAGGCTTAGGGGTGTTAAATAGGTTCTAAGAATTTTAAGGAAGATTTAGTTTAGGATTTTTAGCTCGTCACTTAGCTACTTTCCGCTATTTCTAGGCTGCTTAAGCTTAGCATCTACTTTACATTTGCAGTGTATATATATACTTTGTTTCTGTAGCTGTACTACTATCCGCTTTAAGTTACTATGATTTCTCTATATATTATCTATTCCTGTCTCTTTATATAGCTCTTATAGGTTAAACATTTCTTATATATAAAGTTTAAGCCTATACTAAAATGTTAGAATATGTGGTGCATATATAGAGCGTATATATTTACTGTAGTACTGCAGCAAGTATGCATAAGTTTTAACCAGTAAAGTTATTATCTTAAAAGTAACTACTTTTATTAATTCTAGTATGCTTTTATGCATATACCCACCACTTATAAGGGACCTTTAACTTTTCCTTTATAAGCCTAGCTAGTATCTATATTTTCTTCTTATTGTTTATTCAAGACATAAGCTCCGGATATAGTATATATATGCTTTATATACACTCCGTTAGTTTCTACTCCGTCTCCACTTCCCATATCTGCTCTATAATATATCTTACTTTATAGGTTAGAAAGCGCTTTACAAAGTTTCATTTAATATATACTTAGCAGAATATAAGCATATGCTAAAGGTGTTCATCCCATTTACGGGATAGGTTAATTATATATAGGTAATCCCCAAAGCCTATATATTATCAGCATATGCTAGGTATATATACAGCGTATACTTACCACCGGCTTATTTCTTATATATATTAACTGTAGCCATATAAAGTCCAGTTCCATAAATATATGCAAATTGTATAGATGATTGGGCAGCATTACTTAAAACCTTAAATACTAGCTAAAATATCTTTGTGTATATAGTACGTATTTCTAAGTTTAGAAATGCGTATACCTATACCTTAATTCCTATTATAGGTATTAGCCTATGCATAGTATATATATAGCATAGGGCATATATACATTTGGAATTCTTGTCCTATCCCGTAATTAAGAATAAATTCGTTTTACCTTAAACCATTTTAAATAATAAGTCCATTTCAATACATATTACGTATTGGAATGCCTTAGCTTGCCCATATATACAGTATATAATAAGGAAATACTCGTTATTAAAGTTATAAATTGCCCAAATCCATTGCTCTATGTTCTCTTTATATTGGTTAATAGAGAACTTATATAGCACACCTACTACGCTTAGGCTCTGTATATACTTAGCGTGTGTCTAACCTATACTTACCTATATATGCCGTCCCCTTTGGGAATTGTAGCATCCTTTCCTTTTAAATTAGAGCAGTAATTTGATCCTTAATATTAAGACTACTATGCACTATACATAGTGTCTGCGCCCCATACTTCTTATATAGAGTATAATACTATAGAGATAGGATGAATCGACCTATGCCATAGTAAGTAGTTTTATTCGCATATACTATGCATATATAGGGCATATATATAGTAAGGCTCAGGACTTCTACCTGCCTTATTACTTTAACTACATTATTAGCAAGGTCAATTGGTAGCTTTGTTGGGTATAGTGGATAATATATATAAGAATTCTGTGTAATAAGGCAAATATAAGGATACCGTGCCATATTAACAGGAATATAGCAATCTAACCGTGCACTATATATTTGGCTTACTACTCTACCTTGGCCTTGTGGATGGTCAAACCCTAATAGGCTTAGCATATGCGTAGCGTATATATAGTGTATATATTACCTACCATAATTTTTTCGCTTTAACGTTAAATGTCTAATATAGGTACATTTTTTTTTAAGTTCCTAAACCCCATATTTAACAAGTAGACGTAGGTATTAAATATCTACCCTAGTAGTTGTTAATAATAAAGGCTAAGTAGTATGCTATAGTTTAGTATCACTACTGCTAGAATAACTAATAAATATTATCTGTATATAATAAGCATATATCACACATACGCTGGCTATATACGCACTCCATATTAAGAAAATATTGTTAGTCTACTTTTACTACATACACGTTCTTATATACTAGGATAGGTATACTGCCGCTATAATTATAGAATACCGTTATAGTAGCTGCATATTATAAGTATTTACCTAATATATATAGATAATGCTTACTTCTCTATACTTTGCTTAAGCTTTTCATTAACCTCTACTACTTAGTATGGACGACTGCTACGCTTTTAGAGGTTATTAATTGATTTAAGCTTAACCCTATTATATACAGGGTATATACAAAGGACATCCTTATAAGCGTACTCGCAGTGTTTAATACCGCTATATTTAAACGCTTAATAAAATGCTTTTCTACTTTTCTAATTATTGTTTTCTCTAAGGAGTTATAGTTATATAACTTTAGGGTTACCAGTTTTATAAAACAAAAATTAAATCTACTAGAGGTATAAGTACAGCATATACCTAGTGTATGTATTGTATACCTTTAACATATACTGCTTAATAACCTTATATACTATTTCTTTATCTGCATCTATAGATAGCAGAGGTGTTACTTTATAGATAAAGTATGCAATTCCTTCTTTTCTAGTTACTGGATATTCTGGCATTATAATATAATCTATTGCCTCTTAGATAATAACTTGGTGCTTACTATTAGAGCTAATAAGTGCTCTATGGTCTTAGAGTATACTCTAGATATTCTTAGTATATATATGGCCTATATATAGTGTTATATATAGTCTTACCTTAGAGAGACCTATATAAAATGGAAACCGCTATTATATACTATCTTAACCCTTACCCTCCTTGCCCTCCTTACCCTCCTTATCTTTAATACTCTTTCTACTAATTATATTATCTTAAGAACTATTGTCTTTATATTTAATGTTAGGTACGCTTTGGTGTACCTATATATCCTTAGTATATACCTAGTATATAATTATATATACTAACTTGTAGACCGTTTAGCCACCCTACTATACTCTTATTCACTTCAGTATAGTTTTTACTTGTTATTAGTATAGTAAGGCATATATAAATGCGGTTGTATATATATAGGTATAGATATATATATATATCTGTGTCTATGTCTCTAGGTATATATAGAGCATATACTCTTAACATTTTAGTTTATATGTTTGCTTAAATTAAATATAGCTACCAATGCGCGTTCTATATGGGTAAAAGTATAGTACTACTAACCTTTTTCTGGGGGCTCTATTAGTAACCACGCTTAGCTTTTGCCGACCCCTATTAGTGACCACATTTAATGTGTCCAAGACCACAATCAGCTGCGACCCGCTTTTAGACCACGCCGAGCTTTTTCTAGACCACGCCAAGCTGTAAGCCCTAAGAAAGCAAAATTGCGTATATACCGCTGCGCGCACACAGGGGGGGAGCCGAAACTTGTACAGGCTGTAGATTTAGGTCATAGATCGCATGTATATGCTCTAACGGTTATAGAGTAAGGCTAGTGAAGATATCTGGGACTGTTGGCTGAAGTGTCCAGCTGAATACGCAACAAGTGGCAGTGCACGAGGCGCAAGGGCATAGCTATCTTATCCCCAGAGTTACGTGATCATAATTAATTGGATTAACGTGGTACTTGAGACTTCCATACGCCGCTAGCGCTAGCAGGGAGGGTGCCGACCCGCTCTGGCCACACCCTTGTTTGAGAGGCGATTAATTTTTAACGCAAATGAAGAGAGAAGTTGGCGTTTAAACGCGCTTTTCGCCACAGAATGGCATGCAGAGGTGAAGGTTAGTGGGATAGATGCTAAAAGTTTCTAATAGCGGGGCAAATGCCAGCTAGGACTAGATGAGGATCTTTGTAAGGGAACTTTAGAGTAGAAAATTTGTTTCGCAATCCCTAAATGCGTGGCGCACTCTCTACAAACCAGCCAGTTTAAATAAGGGACCTGCCACAAGTAAAGCCTGGCGACGCGAATACCACCCTCCTTTATATTCGTCTTTATTACGGAGTCTATTATATTAATGAAGCGTCTGCAATCCCTTAGGTTGCATGTTTAGCGGTTTTTTATCTTCCCATGGGCGCAGTTACCTTATTACTGCAGGATATACCAACCAGTGTTTGTACCTTATTAGCAGTAGGAAATAAATTAACGCTTAACTATTGCATGCTATCTTGTCGCATTTAATGCGATTTTGACTTCAATTAAATATAGTGTCAAGGTTATGTGGTTTAAGCCCTTCTAACTCACTTCCTGAGCAACAGTTGTTTGAAACTCTTGTGCAAGGCCAAGCCCATCATCACCATCATTCAATGCCATCCCATCATCTCCAGAGAACTTTGAAGAACCTACACGTCAAATTTCCCCTCAATCTCATCTCAAACGAATGCGTCGCTCTCCAAACTCCCATCAACGAGTCCGCCTGACCCATCGTCGCAATCATCCGCGGTCAACTCTTTTGAGATGGACTCTATCACTAACGCCTCTTCTGTTACTTCACTTGACTCAAATGTTAAGAAATTTAGAGAAAGACTATCTTAAGAAATGTTAAGTATAGTGTATATACGCGGATAATAAGATTAGGTTAAGAACAGAACAGTAGTTAACATAGTACCAAAATTTTTCAGTATTAACAGTGCTAGTATTCCACCCCAGGTAAACGGCCCCTATAGCCATATTAAGAAAATATATACCAGCAGCAGCCACTAATAGATAGCCTAGACTAGTTTAACAAATAACTATATATTAACCTATGGTATAATAGAAAAATTAATTTACCAAGCTACTGTTTCATTTTGCCTAACTAATAAACCTTACTTTCTAGTTCTTTAAGGATAGCAGACTAAGTGTCTTTAATAAGCTCTTTATATTCCTTAAGGCATTCTTTAATAAATATAATATTACCTACAAACCTATACTAGTGTTAGCTCTAGTCCATATAAGTACGCCTTTAATATATAACACAACATCTATTATCTTTATTATAATAGTAGATGTGTATATTTTCAAAGTATATGTAAAGCCAAAGATATCCTAGCCCAGTTATAAGCACCTAATTAAGCCGCCTAACTAATCTGTTTATTAAGCTCTTTACAACACTTGCCATAACTTTATAGAGGGAGCTCTAGTGCTACAAATTCGGCATTTATTATAGTTAATATCTAGGCAAGCTTTTCCAATGCCGTGTTAAGGGCTTTAAACAGTTCTATAAGTTTAGGTATAGGACTTTAGCTTAGAAGGCCTCTGGCTATAATATACAGCAATTAACTTAACTAAAGAGTAGATATTACTAGGTCCGCTAGATTAAAAGTATTTTTTATTAAACCTATTATTTTATTACTTGTTATATATCAAGATAGGGTATAACTTGCTAGATTTACCACATTAAGCTATATATATAAAGCACGCTCTTATCTTTAGTTATTGCATTATTTAGGCCAGACTGCTATAAGAATAAATTATACTAGACATAGAGATAGTAAGTATAGGAGCTATAAGAATAGCTGGTAGGGTTAAGCAGGGTTATAGTATAGATCCTACCTATTAAAAGTGAATAGGAATGTATATATATAGCATAAACAACATTCCATAGGCTAGATAATTAAAAGATAGAGCCATTCTAGGAATGCTATAGCTGCAGTATAAATGGACCTTCTATATACTACTAAGTTGCAATAATAAATTAAGCAGCTCTAGAAAGCAATGCCAAAACATAAAGTAGTAGAAGAGTTCATAAAGACATAGGTTATATAATTATGTTTTTTAGGTATAGCTGCAGCAAAAACTTATTTAGTAGATATAAAGTAAAAAATGTGTTATAACCACTTATATGCCACATAAATAATTAAAAGCCCCTTTTATAGCCTATCCCAAGTTGGCCTAATTAGAAAGCCTACCAGGCGCTGCTCCATTATAGCTTAAGGCCGGCATATACTAAGGGTCTTACTATACTGCTCTTCGTTATAAAAGGTTTTAAAGGCCATAAATTATACCAATTTAAAACCTAAATTGGTACCCTTTACTAATGTAATACCTTAACAATAGTAAGGCGCAAGCCTAGGCATGTAATTACTATTACCTAAGTAATCTAGTTAACTGTTCCCTTAATTTTGGTTATAAAGTGCCTTTTATTATTCTTTAAGAAGATTAGAGGACGTCAGTATTGTAAAGCAACATTGTTCTTCTAACTTAGACAAATCGCTAAATAAACCAGCATGGTCTAAATAAGCGTGTTTAAACAAGAGGATCCTCACATAAAACTATTATATAGTAGAGCATTATATAACTAAGCGCCCCTTATAGCTAGGCGCTTCCCTTTATTAATGGTTCTTTTAATCCACTTACAGGTTTCTTAAGACAGTACAGTATATCAAAACCATTGTCCTATATTGTTTAAGTAGTACGTCTTAGCTTAATTAGCTATAATCTGGATTAACGCTTTAAGACCCTTTAAGAACAATAAGGAAAGGAAGGTCATAAGCTATAATGCTATATTTTAATAGTTAAAGGAATAACAAATGCTATTATACTAAGTTTGGACTTTCTCTATAACCTTAGGGCTAGCATTATAAATAGGATTGTAGTAGTTTTAATAAGGGTTGTCTAGGCTAGTAACAAAACGCCCAAGACTAACGGCCGATAGTGGGAGGAAAAACCAAGAAAGTAGGATGCTTCAAGGCATTGTATAATAAATTTACTATTACTAAAGTAAGAGACGTCTATAAGGAGATTGTTTACACAATTAGTGCATTTATAAATCTCCTAAGTTAGGGAGACAGCATATCTTTAAACTATAACGTGGTAAGGTGGCTTTGTCAAGCCACCTAGGGTCAGCCGCGCTACACCACACCCTTTAAGCTAAACTTTTGATTGCAAAAGCAAAGCTCAAAACGCTCCGCGCGGCCAGTAAATATTACATTGCCCCCGCCACAATTCTGTATCTATAGCGATTTAAAAGTGGTCCTAAACAGCTTTGCAAGCTTGTCTTACATATCTTTATATTCTATATCCAACAGCTATAGACAACGGGTTCAACCTTAACACGCTTTTACTTAAGAACCTTAAGCTTATATTAAGCGTCATAGCCGGCAAAGATAACAGCCTCTGGACAGAGCTATATATGCACTATACTGTATTAAAATTAGAGCTATTCCAGCGCTGGGGACGAATAGAAGACCTTAAAGAAGCGATTGAGAAGGGGAAGTGGGCTGTTGTAGAGACGTAAGAAGAGCATGAAGCCTTTGCAGGGAGGCTGAATAACCTAGGGGTTATGCTTAAAAGACGATATAAATGCACGGGAAAGATAGAGGACCTCGAAGAGGCTATCCAAGTGGCGTGGCAGGCGGCCGACGTTACGCCTAAAGACCATCCAGATCTCGCAGCTATGCTAAGTGGCCTAGATTGCAAGGAATTTTGGCAAGGAAATAATGGCACTTCTACTCGATCGAAGAGGGGGCGACGTCCTGATTACTAAATTCCGATCTAGCTAACTTAGTCTGTCACATAATGCACACTCCATAATCAGCTCTTATAAGCTTATTAGACTTCCAGCCCTAACACTAGTACATTTTAACGGTATAAATATAATATTCTTGCTTATCTATAATTATTCTCTTTAAATCTCTATTTTATAGAGGGGCCTGGGGGTAAGCGCGAATATATAGTAGGGTAATTTGCCACTCTACAGAGAGAAGCTTCTAGAAACTTCTAGATCCGTAGCAAAATGTCCATTAATGGAACTACCCAAAAGTGAATAAAATACCTCGATCACGCTAGCAGGGAGGGCGGCCGACCCGCACCAACCACACTCTTGTTAAGGGTCTACTTCCTAGGGAACTATAGTTGGTGTTGTTTTGAGTATAGCGTTATGGCGGTGATGCACTGCCTCCGCTGTTTAGCGTTTAGCTTGGCGCGGTTGCTAAGTCAACTAAACTATGCCGAAACCCCAATGACCACCGTTCAACTTCGGGATGCAGCCCATCTCATGCCATAACATACGGCCATGTTTACATCGCAGCCTCCTCTAAAAGAATTTTAGCATATTACACTGCCTTCAAGCTTCGTAGGCGCGCCTTTGACGCCTCCGCCAACTGACAAGTCGCTATTTGGGTTTGTGAAGGACAAGATACGGTACGTAGCCTCCGGCGGGGAAGAGGCACTAGCTAATGATGCCAGTCGGATAGATATGGCTATGATGGCAGGAGGAATCAACTTGTTGTTTGCATGCCTACTTAGCTATACCAAAGTAGAGCGCTTTTGAGCTTCTGTATAAATAAAGGCTTTATAGCGATAGGTAAAAGAGCCAGATAAAGGGCGGTATCTAGAGTGTATATATTTATTATCTCGCTGCCAAATTGGCAGTTTATGCCATGCAAGCTCGCTTGGAGGTATATTTTAGGCACCATCCTCTTGGCAGAGGCATCTATAGGAAAATATCCTCTTAGGATGCCCCCACTAAGCCTATAGTGGAATGGCCTAATTGGCGCTCCTGCTTTATTTTATTTATAGGATACTATTACTTTCGCTATGTTTTAGACATTAACTTATAGGTAGCATTACTAGATGTTAATATCTAAGATGTAAAAGGATCTATGTTCATTAGTTGGTGACACCTACAAGGCTACTACTTAATATCTTAAAGCCTTACCATAGGCACCTTAAAATGGAATAGTTTGAATATCTAAGTGCATTTTCTTGCTGCATGCAGCTGTTTTTATACATCTTTGCTGCCAATATATCTGCACTAATATATATAAATCTAGCCTTATTTAAGTAGAGATAAGTATTAATAGTTTATATACCTACTAAAGTCCACTTTCCTTAGCTCTGTTTCATACCAACAGCTTTAAGAAATATTACTTTATAAAAGGCTATAAAACTATAAATTCCTATAAAAGAAGAGCCAGCATTCTGCCTTAAATTTATAAGATCGTTCCTTACTATCTATAAAAAGTAGCTAACTTGTCTTTAAAGGCATACTATGTGTGTTTAGGAAACACTCTTATACAGTTATAGTTACTTTCACTTTAATAAGTGCACATATAAGTGTAATACGGCTAGACAAAACGGCGTATAGTGTGCGGAAAACAATTTAAATAATGTCTAGAATATGAGGACATTTTCCAAATTCCTTTAGCCTTGGACAGAAAAACTTAAGAACATTATTTCTTAACTCCATCTCTTAAATTACTATATGTCTACAATTGACGCTTTATTATGTCATTCTGGCTAATATCTCCTGCCTCTAATGGACATTTCCCCTTCTTAGGCTTTAAACGATTTTCCCTTAACTTGGTATTATTAGCTGAATGTCTATTAGAGAAGCCTTTAATTAAGAGTACTTATAGCGGCTTTAAATTCTTGCCAGACATCCTAGGAGGTACTAGCGTTCACTATTTGTGTATAAATAGGGTGATCTCTAGGTCTATATCCGCGCCAGTCTTTAATACATCTAAAAGGAACCTCTAGCTTTAGTTAGTATTTATAGATTGTTTTTAGTTGGTCGTTAATACGCCCTAAGAGTTTTGTATCTTTAAGAGTGTGTGCCGTAAGTGTGCTACTTTGGAGGCGCAATTATAGAAGTTGGAGATATATGTCCTCGCCGGGCTCAAAGCAATTAAGTAGTATTATAATATTTACAAGACTATACATTATAGCAAAATAGCGAGGCTTGTTCCCTTTCTTATTAAGTGTAGCAGTTAGACTAGAAATAAGGCCGTTAAGTACTATATTAAGATTGGGGCTAATACAAACAAGAGTAACTAGAGTAAGCGTAAAGATAAGACAAGAATGCCCATTAAGAAGACATTCTAGATTTATTTAGACTTAAGATGCTATAAAAGCAATTAGGCGGAGCGGAGAGTTATTAGTAGAATTTCCTATTGCTTAAATAATTAGCATTGCTGCTTAACTTGGGGCTGAGCGCTAGAGAGGAGGCGATAATGTTAAGGAGGTTTAGGGGATTAAGTAGACTTTGAAAATTAAGTACCTAATTTTAGGCGTCAAATAAAAGACTTTTTTGGGTCAGTCAGATGCTCCCTTAGTCATTGCTTAATATAAGGAGTAAGGTGCATATTTTATCATCCCGGCCCTATACGCGGCATAGCGCAGTATAGGCACCTAGCTTGGTGTTGCCTTAGGCATACAAAGCCTTACACTTTGCCGTGTCTCCAATCTTTTATTCTTTTACTACCATCTACACTGTTTATAGTTTCTCTGTAGTAATTATACTGGAAAATAAAGGTAGAAATAGGTAATTAAGATTAGTTCTTTTAAGATTAAGAGCTTCCTAGAAGCCCTAAACCTAAATACAATGCCTATTAAATTTGTCTTTGCGTAAAGTTTATAAATAGATATGGTGAGAGCTATATTAAGCTTTTTAGTTGTAATGATCTATATATATAATTAACACACATCCCTATATACTGCAAAAATCTATACTAATATTTACCTATCTAGTTTTAGGTATTCTATTAAACCTAGTAAGTTAAATAGCTCCTCCTTTATAAGGGATCCATCCATATTCTTAAGCATATATTTTCTCTCTAGAATTGGTCCTAAGAGGAGATTAAGAAAGTAAGTTATCTGTTAACTGTATTTACAGAGAAAACCACTACGTTTTTTATCTAAAATATTAATAAGCAATTTAAAATCATCTACTGGAAGTCTTTTAATACTATAGGAAGTTAGCCTAGTATAGATTCTGCTAGTAGGAAGGAAGCTTACTCACGGTTATAGATACTAAAATTACTATTAGTTGGGACTAAAGCAAGGATACAAGTGCTAAATTAAGCTACTAGTATATGCCAGTTGTATCCCTAACTAAGTCTATTTTTTAGGGTAGTTAGTTGTTTATTATACTTAATTATATACCTTATAAGTTTAGGATACGCCTAGGATAGTATATTGTCTAGAGCGTAGGAAGTAGCCTGGCCACAATGACCTAGTTCTAATATTTGCTCTTTATTCCGCTGACGTTTAGTCTACTAGACTGGTTAAAGCTGGTAATTCTATTCTAGCTGTGTGTAAGCTTTTACTAATCCAATTAGGTGGAATTGCTTTATAATAAACGCTGTAGTAAGTGAGATATCTAATTAATCCAGAGACTCTATGTTTATAGATACTATGTTACTAAAAGAAAGAATAACTATGCTTATATTCTCCTAAATAGTAAGACAGGAATTCTATAGCTGCATAAAAGCGTCCTAGCTGGTAACTGCGAAGAATAAGTGAGTAAGGAGCTAGAGCCTATTAAAATTGTCTAACGAGCTGCGATTAGTAAAGGTTTGATATATTTCTATTAATGGAAATTTGCAGTTATAGATGGGTGGAATCTCCTTTAAAGTTTGTTTCTGTGGCCTCTTAACCTTATAGGAGTGTTAATTGTTAAATTTTTATTTGCTTTAAAGCCGCTCTAATGTCGTCCTTCCAGACCTAGTAATCGCTGTGTTTAGTATTTTGGTAGGCTTAGCTTGCTATAGTTGCTTTTTATTTATAGGCAATTGTGCTCCTTCTCTTTAGTATGTTTTACTTTATGGTTTAGAATCATATCTAACTTCTTCTATTACGTTATCTTGTCCGTAAATATTATCCAACTCTACCTTATCCTGCCCCTCTTTGTGTACCTATATTTGGTTGTCCCGCCTTATATATTAGAGATTATGGTTAATTAATTATTAAGGCTCTTTATAGTGTTGCTTATCTACCTAAGATAGCGACTGTTCTTTCTCTCCTTTTTAGTTATCTATACAATTATAGGGTTAACTACTAGGACTTTACTGCAATGTCTCTATACTTTAGATTAATAAGTTTATAGCTGCGAAGGGGAACTGGTTTTCTGTATAGGATAAAGGGTATTAAAGAGAAGGCACGTGAGACTTTTAGGGGGTCGTGTTAACGCCTTGAGATGGCGTTGAATTACCGTTATAAGAGGAAAACTAATTAGCGGTACTTGCCTTGGTCTGTTTAGCTAGCTTATCTATAGGTAAAGGGGATAAGCTAGAAGCCAAAAGAAGCTTGCTAGGATCAATGAAATTACTATTACAATTCTGTAAATCTTTTTTAAATAAGTCTTTAATAGTAATATGGTATATAGCTATAGAATTAATAGCTGCGGAAAGTATAAGCGCCTAATTACAGATTAGCTGGGAATACTTTAGATTTATATCTAAGAGCCAGTTAAGCTTAAAGCAGACATTATATTAAAGGATCGTAAGTTCCTATAATAGCTATATTAGGTATAAAAATTAAACGCGAAGGGGAAGTAAAGAAGGCATATATTTTCTATCTTGGTACTAATAGTATTAATTAGCATGCCTTAAGTTAGTTTGTTATAAGTAAGGGGATTATAGTTTAAAGGCGGACACTGCGCTTATGTGTGTAAGTAGAAGGTAGCAGAATAAAGTTACCTATGGAGACTAACGTATGGGTCTTAGCTTATTAACCGCCCAAATATTTTAAGTAATAAAAGGCAGATCTAGCCTTACAGGGTAATAGCTGTAACAGTTCACTAGCACTACGCTGAGATACAAGACCTTCGCCTAAGAGGCTCCGAGACACAATCGACGCTACCCTTGTATGTCTTGGATACGGTCAAATATTGAGTTATAGACTACGGAGTTCCGGGTCTACTTTTATGTATTTAGTTCACTTAATTTCCATAGATTTAGAATTAAGTCGCTTATTTAATTCTCTTACACTGCACTATTACAGTTATAAGTCCAAATTGCACTACCTGCTAAACCAATTAATCTACTACCTTATTTACGAAGTCATTACTTTTACCACCTTTATAAGTGTCTTAAGCTTCTTCACCTACTAAATGAACGACGGTTGAACCTAACTAACAAACGTACCTAACTAACAAACGAACTGACGAATTAAAAAACATTAAAATAAGGTTTCGCCAAGACGCTAACCTAGGACCCTACTTAACCTGTCAAATTTTAAAAATAACAACCAATACAGACGGACCTCATTTAAAATTCAACCTTATCCTTAAAAAGCCATCTAATTGGATGCAATAGTTCTTTATTATTTAAGATACTGCTAAAATAAACAACATATAGCAGTACATCAACCTATTAAAGAAGAAAGACAAGCTTTCAAAGCTAGAACCTCCGAATTAACCTACACTAAGAGACGTGCTTCCTACTGCTATATTAATAGCCAAGCTAGATCCAAACCAACTTATTACCTATAATCAACTATACGCGGAATACAAGGATGACCTCCGCGTGCACCAGAAGCAAGAGCAAGCCATAAACAATATTAGCAATTATATCATCCGCACGACATCAGTAGCCTACCTCCCTCTTATTAAAGACCTCGGAATGGTATACAAACGCCTTTAAGAGTTAAAGACTGTACTCGCCCCTACTACCTTAGGCTAAAAGTGTGACGTCCTAAATTAATACATAGCTCTTAAAGCCTACAACAAAAAATAGAGCATTAAAAAATGGTTAAATAACTAGAGGAGCGTCTACAAGCTAGCAGAGGAATTGGAGCTTCTAGACGTACAAGGCTTTAGGCCCTACTATGATTTTATACAAGTAATCAAACCTATCTCTTCTAGCTTTATAGGAGCACTAGAAGTAAATCTCATTTAAAAAGAACAGAAGGACAAAGAGGCCATATCCATCATTAACCTCATTAAGGAATTTAAGGAGCACTACTATATGCAGCAAGCATCGTCTACCTTAACTACCAATAACTCTGCATTTACAACCCTTTAAAACAATTCTAATTTAGACTCTAACGGCAATTCTAATTCCAACAGTAATTTAAATTTAAATTTAAGATGGAACAAGGAATGTATATACGGCATTATACATCGGTTTAATAACTGCTATTACATTACTGAGTATAAGCGCCGTTAGGGATGGAGACCAAGGGCAGATATCTAGAAGAAAGTAGATAAAGCTATCTTATCTATACCTTGGATTAAACGCATTGTTAACTAAATTTAAAAAAGAGAATAGGAAGTAAAGGAAAATAATCAGAACATAGAATCTATAATTAATTTTAATTCTAAAACCCTACCTTCTACCAAACCGACTAGCCATGCTGCTGTGTTTAGTACTGGTTAAACTCCTTTTAAACTTCAGAACACCTAAATACTCAACCCTAGCGCAGATACCCACATCTACAACAATAAAGAAGACTTTACCTTCTTATACCCAGCAGCAGAAGACGACTACCTAATTGCTAGCAGAAATTTTATAAAAATTTAAGCCTACGGAACAGTAACTATTACTGTTAATACACCTACTAGGAAGTCAAAAATAAAGCTATCCCATGTAGCACTAGCACCTACCTTTTTTACAAATATTATAGCACTCTTAAGAGCTACTAATAACAACATCTATTTCGACTTAGGACGAAATGTGCTATACTGTCTAGTAACTGGCAAAATAGTCTGCTATGCGAAACAACTAGGGGGCCACTGGGCACTAATGCACAGAGAGCCTAAAAATACCCTAGACTTAACAACTCAATCAACCTTCTTAACAGGAAGATTTTAACTAAGCTAAATAGCCTATAAACCAATCGGAGCCATAGCTACAAGATAGTATAAGATACTCGGCTATACAGGACCTAATGCTATTACATAGCTTCCTAAGCATGTTATTGGCGCAGAGCTAACCGAATTTAAACCAACAAACGAGCACCACTCAAAATTAAATATAAAGTTTGCTTACTAGCAAAGCACATACAGCAGATCTCTTAAAGACGAGAACACGAATTTCCAGCCACTCAACCATTTGAACGGCTAGCATTTAATATTATCTACCTTAGAGTACTAGGGTATAACAGCAATAGATATATCATGCATTTCTATTACATGTATTCCAAATTTAACTTTATATACACCGCCAAGAATAGGGACAAAGCTACTGTCCTACCTACCATTCGCAAAACTTACCGCTTAATTAAGACATAATTCTACTAAGACGTTGTCTTCTTCTAGAGCAATAATAAATAAGTATTTAGATAAACAGAAGACACCCTATAAGTATGGTGTGCAGATAAGGGCATTATCTTTAAATGCCAAGCACTGTATACAGAGGAATAAAATAGCGGAGCTGAAAGATCTGGAAGAACCCTTATGGAGCGATTAAGGTCTATGCAGCTAGAAGCATCCTTACCCCTATCTTTAAGACCAGAAGCTTTCCTTACTACCGGCTATATACTTAATTAAACACCAAATAAGCAGCTAGGGTGGAAAACTCCGTATAAGGTCGCCTACAGCAAGCTACCATTACTTATCCATATACACAAATATGGTTGCAAGACCTATATGCTGAATAAATAAGTTAGAAAGGGAGACAAGCTAGCTCCTTATGCATTAATTGGACACCTAGTCAGCTACGATTTAACAAATATCTATTAAATCTGGATTCCAAGTCTTTACAAGGTCATTTAAACCAGAGACGTCACATTTAATAAGACCTTATTCTATAACCCCAAGGGTTAAAACATTAATTACCTACTCAGGGAAGCATTAGAAGACACCATCTAGGCAATTAGTCTACTAGAACCTCTCCATGAGGACAAACCTAAGGATGAATCTATCTTATATAGACCTACCTTAAATGCAGATTAAATAACTACATTAAACGTCTCAGCAGAGCTTCCTATAAAGGACATTAAACAGCTACTAACTCCTAGCAGAATGGTATCCCCAGATCTGCTAGAAACAAACACTACACTGGGAGGACTTCAAGATAATATCTTGGATACAATTAAAACAGGTCCTACCCAGCCAAGTAGTTCACCAGAACTGTTTAATACAGCTCTATAAGCTAACAAAGTCTCAGCCAATCCTTCTACCGACCTCGTCCTACCAGAAGGTTCCAAACAAATTCAACGCCAAGCGTACGCAGCAGCACTAGCCAATTTACCTACCCTATTTAGTTACTACGCTGGATTTGCCATAGGACTAGTAAAGGATATCAACTAAACTAGATCCTCCCTGCATTAAGACAATCTTCCACTAAAACCAAAAAATCTCAAAGAGCTAAGAAAGTACCCTTTAACTACCGGCTTTTAAAAGGCAATGGAAAAAGAATATAACAACCTAAAACGCTGAGGGACATTTAAGACTATCCTAAAGGAAGAAGCAACTAATAATTAGATCCTTCTGCTAAAATGGGTCTTTAAATATAAGTTTAATAGCAATAGCTACCTACAAAAGCTAAAAGCTTAACTGTGCGTCCGCGGAGACCTACAGATTACCGAAGAGGAGACCTATGCAGCAACCCTAGCTGCTCGAATATTCCGTGCCCTTATGGCTATAGCAGCCGCATTCAATTTGGAGATTTAACAGTATAATGCTGTGAACGCATTTACAAATACAAGACTAGATAAGCCAGTCTACTGTTACTGCCCAGAAGGCTTTAATCAAAACGGATATATCTTAAAGCTACTTATGGCGCTATATGGATTAAAGGTCTTACCACTACTTTGGTACAAAGAGCTTACAAATACACTAGCTAAATTTGGGTTAAAGCCTATCCTAGGTATAAACTGCCTTTACACTAATAGATGACTTATTATCTTCTTTTATGTAAACAATATCGCCATTCTATTTACTAAAAAGGACCTTTAAAGACTTAAAGAATTTAAAGCTAAACTTCTACATTAATACGAGATCCGTGCACTAGGAGACCTACAATGGTTCCTAGGAATTCAAATTAAATAAGATTGTATAAGCAGAAAGCTCTAGCTTTGCCAAGACTCCTATATTAAAAAGATAGCCAGTTAATTTAATATTTAACTAGGAAGATTTCCTAAGTTACTACTTCCTGCCAAAGAACTGATTCCGTCTAACCAGTAGACAAACCCTTAAAGAACACTAGCCTACTAGCAATGGGTTGGTTCTCTTATACACCTCGCTATATTTAGGAGACCTGATATTACAAAGACGCATTTAAAGCTAGCTAAATTTCTCACTAATTTAAATTAAAAGTACCTTAATGCATTAAACCAAGCCATTGCCTATTACCTTAGAATAAAATCTACAGCTATTAAATACTCTGGCAAAGTATTTGGAGCACACATCTACTTCAGAAACCCTAAAGGAGAAGACGTTACCTTTTACGGAGCATTTAACGCAGCATTTGTGGACCATAAAGAGACTAGACGGAGCTCTTAAGGATACCTTTTTATGCTATTTAGAGGACTAATTAATTGGAAGGCAACCCTATAAAGATTAGTGACTCGCTCAACTACCGAAGCAGAGCTTCTTTCCCTGTCTACGGCTGCTGTTAAGATCATCTGGTGGCAGCGTTTCTTTAAGGCAATTGGTCTAAGTTTAGAACGCGATTTTACCCTACTATGCGACAATATGCAAACTATACAACTCCTAAGACAGGATACACTAAAGCTTGACACCAAGCTACGACATATTAATGTCTATTAGCACTGGCTTAGACAGGAGGTCTAAGACAAGAAGATTGACATATAATGGGTCCCTATAGACAAGATGCCTGCCAACAGTCTTACTAAAATCCTACCCCATCTAAGGCACGAGGCATAGGTAAAGCAATTAAATTTGGTGGATATTTAATATTAGATCACAGCTACAACTAACAAAGACTCCTAAGTATCACCCTATACTACTCCTAAAGTTATATCTAAATTTCCTATTTTGGTATAGCTTTTATCTTTGTTTTATTTTCTATAGCTTTAACTACACCATTAAATCTAGGGGGGTGTGTAACAGTTCACTAGCACTACGCTAAGACACGAGACCTTCGCCTAAGAGGCTCTGAGACACAATTAACACTACCCTTGTATGTCTTGGATACGGTTAAATATTGAGTCATAGACTACGGAGTTCCGGGTCTACTTTCATGTATTTAGTTTACTTGATTTCCATAGATTTAGAATTAAGTCACTTATTCAATTCTCCCACACTGCACTGTTACAATAGCTCTATTAATAACCATTATTAATAACAATCGCTCTAGGTCGCATATTTAAAATCCCAGACAAACCTACCTCCTATAATTATGGCGGCCGACTCTACAAAGGTATGTTTTAAAAGTCTTTGCCGCCAAGAAATTAACCGCCTTAGCTCACCGCCTTCTAAATCTAGATATCCTCCTATTCGTCCTCCCGCTTTAGGTACTTTTAAGCGTCTTAGTGCCTCTATAGCACCCTCCCTATACTTGTTACCTCCTTTAATCTTAATAACCTTCTAGATATACCTAAGAATCCGCTTAATCTAAGCCTAAATCCTCTACTGCTTAAGATCTCTTTATACCGCCTGCCGTCTACATAGGTATTATAGGCAAGAGGAGGAGATTTTAGATCAAAGCCTTAATTGACTGCATGGCAATATATGTCTTGTATAGTTTGTTCGGAAATTTATATTGTCTTTGCAATTTTGGTAGCTAAGATTCTATAAGCTCTAAGAGCTATAATTTAAGCCCTTATAGCTAAATCATAGCCGCCTACAGAACGTTTAGCAGTAGATCTTTTAGTAACTATTTAGAATATTAAAAAAAAACTTAAAAGCTGCGGAATTAAGCTGTTAAAAACAAACTTAGTAGAACGCTTAATGATATGGTAGAATTCTACTGGCAGAATCTTGTTATTTTGCCTTGGCGGTAAGCTGGCTTAGTAGCAAAGACTTTTAAAACGCACCTCCGTACAGCGGCCACCTTTAGTTAAATGGATAACACCCTATGTAATAATTGTGCCAGAGCTTTAACTGCTAATGTCTAGGAAACGCCACGAAAATTATAACGCCCTACTTTTTAAGGTTAAGAATAGAGAAAGTAGAGAAAGTAGGCAGCTGTAGTAATTGGTTAAGCACTAGCCTACGAATTACATAAGGCAGATAGTGGCACGGTTGCTAAGTTAACTAAAACGTCAACCAAGTGACTATTACTATTAAACTTCGCAATGCGGCCTAACTCATGACATGACATACGGCTATATACGTCATAGACTTCTCTAAAGGACCATAAGCATATCACACCACCTTTAAGCTTCGTAGGCACGCCTTTAACGCCTTCGCCAACTGATAAGAAAGCCTTTATATAAGCTTCTAAAAGACAACACGCTTTTTAAAGATATTGAAGTAGAGAAATACATTAAGCAACACCTATAAATAGAATTTTAGCTTATATAAGAGGAATACGATAGGTTAGAACGCCGGCTTAAGCAGGATAAATTGCTATTTAGGTATATTAAGGGCAAGGTATAGTGTATAGGCTAGAATTTTATAAGGTCGACATAGATATAGTATTCAATTTAATCTATCTTCCTATTAATCGCTAATTTTTTACCTATAAAGAGGCTCTATATAAGAAAGAGCAGCTAGATTTATCCGCAGTAATAAGTAAGGCTTAAAGCGCCCATAATAGAGAAAGGGAAAAGGAGTATATTAGCCATAAAAAGGCCAGAGTAGAAGAAGACAGGACAGTGAAGGCTAAGGAAATGCCCTTATAGCAGTAAAGAAGAAAAAGAAAAAAGGAAGGAAAAACTATAGCAAGGCAGGCCGACGGAGGAATTGTGGAGCTTATTCGCTGCTAGCCCTAAGGAGCGCAGCCACCTTTACATTCCTGTAGTCCAGGAACTCCAGAGGAGACTTCTTCTGCAGAGCCTACTCCTCTACCTTTATTATCTGCTAGAGCTTCTGGACCACAAATAGGTCCGTCATTTTGGCTATAGTGGTACCTCTAGCCTTCTGCAACGCATCTGGCCACCACTTTCCCTCTATCCTCGCTATAATGGCAGAAGACTTGTCCTAAAAAGGACCAAGGCTAGAACCCTTATCTCCGTCGTGCATATTATGCATTAACACAACGTTAAGCCCGCAGGTCTTGGCCAACTCTAGCATCTACTCCTTGTATATCCTCTTTAGTGCAATCCTACTATCACGAAGTTCATATAAAAGGGTTCATTAATAAAATAGGTTAATTAATTGATAATCTTAACTTAATTGTTAATTAATGTTAATGTTTTAACCTAGGGCCCCTGGAGCTCTATAAAGAGATTTATAATACACGTGCCCTATACACGTAACTTATATATGTGTCCCACGCCTTAGAGAATACAGATTATCTAACACCTACTATACCTTACGGCCTTCTGGTGCATCTAAAGCCTCCCCTTAGCATTATAGCTAATAGGATAAAACTCCTTATAGATCTTCAGGGTAGGGCACTTGGTGCTATTAGGATACTTAGGCCCCTTCGTAAGCATACTAAGATCCTCAACAATCCTGCCATCCTTGGCTAAGAAACCAGATACTAGGCGTAGCAACCGCTCTTACTACTTAGGTGTTAACATGTTAAGGACCCACAGCCAAAAAAATGGCGTTAAAGCCGCCCTTTCTTTCCGGCAGCAGCTTCCTTGTTTTATCCAAGACGACCTTGTCCACAAAGTTACCTATAATTAGGTGGACAGCCTCGCCAGGGCCGCCGTTGCCGCGTTTAAGTTTATAGGCCTTAATATTGCTTATAGCGTCTATCTTAATTAGCTCCTTATAGACGTTTATGCCAATATAGACTCTAAAGTCCCCCACGCAGCGCTTCGCCTTAATGGCCACCTATATTAATCCCATACCTAAGTCTAGCATACAGTCTTTAGGAGAGAGGTTCGCGAGAACCATAAAAGGCAAGACATTACAGAAATAGGTATAGTTGACCAGGTTATAGACGGAAACCCATCCCTGTATCTAATCGCTTACCTCACAGGCGGTGTTAAATCAAACCATTGTTTTATGTGTAAGGGGGAGCTTCACTAATGTTGTTTAAAGTGTGCGTCGCAGAGCTATCATAATAGAGGGGTAGAGGAGGAGCTGCTGCGGAAGGCTTAATTAGAGGGAGGACAGCGTATAGCCGACAGTTGGGAGCCATAGAAGCTGCTCTAACGGAGGGTGGAGTGACTTAGGAGGTAAGTGGTAGTTAGTAAGAGCCGAGAGAGGTAAGAGTCATAAGGGAGGTAAAATAAGAGTAAGATAATGGCTGTAAGGAGAGTTTTTATAAGTGTTAAAGGTGATATAGAACTTTAGGAAGCAGGATAGAGCTTCGCAGAAATGTTAGAGATAGTATTATATAAGACAAAAAGAAGTCCATGCAAGAGACAGGGGTTCTTTTTACCCTTATTTAATACAAGAGCAAGAAAAAGCAAATCATTAACCTACTAATAGGCTTAATCGTCCTAGAAGCGATGGTAGGAAGCTATTCAGCTTTCTAAACGCTAGAGGTGGCAAAGGAAAGAAAGTTAAGGTAAAATCTAGAAGCTACTAGCTCTAGAGCCTAATATTAAGGTTAATAAGAGGTATTAAGGGCTAAAGGAGGGTTGATTAACAAAGTGTAAAGGTGTTAAAGGCAGAGCACATATAACGATATATCTGCGTAATGGGGCTTAGGTGGGTTAATTTTATCTTTAGTGCCGCCTTAAAAACAATACCTTTATTAAAAACAATGCCTTTACTAACCTGCTTAAGTTCCTATTCCGCTATAGGTCATATATAGATGCGGATAAAAGCTCCGTCCTCTTCTAGATTTTAGCTATTTAAAGACCTTATATATTGCTTAAGCCTTACTTTTCATTAAGATTAAGATTGAGCTTAAATCCTTTATCTTGCCTACTGCTAATTCCTTCTCTCCTCCCTTTATAGAGAGCCGCTTTATAGGTTTTTTGCTCTCTAGTAAAGCTTCTCATTCGCTAGCGCTGCCTATATTTACTTAACAACCTTTTTCCTTTCCTATCCTCTACTGTAAGCTTACCTCCATTTACTCTCCCTTAGCCTTACTACCTCTTCTTAAGACTTCTAACCGCCGCAATTACTAGTAAGCTATTATATTCCTTAATATCTATTTTATCCTTACTTGTTCTAAGGCTTCTCATCCTCACCTACCCTTAAATTTAATAACTTATTACATTTCTACTTTTTCTACATCTCCTTTACATTTAGAATTAATGACTTAGCTTTAACCCCACAACGCGCTTTACTATATAAGCGCTTGTCGCATTTATTAACCTCTTAACACTTAAGAAGAACTTCTACCAACAACAACACCTTCTCTTTAAGCTCTCTTGGCCTTCTCCCTCTTTTATACTAATAGCCTTTTCCTCTTCTTCTTTATCCTAAGGACTAGTTACTACCTCCTCTAGCGCTCTACAGTCGTAATTTGTAAGTAAACTACCTAACCTTTTCTTCTAGAGCAACCTGCGCTATTTGCTAATGTCTTAACAGCTATTTCGCACTGCTGCTGCTACCTCTTCCTACTATCTCTCCATCTCTCTTACACTCACTCTCTTGCTCTCTCTCTAGATCTTAGAGACCTCTAGCTTCTACCCTTCTTTAATAAAGGTAAGCCTATATTATTCTTACGTCACTTACTAGGGCTAAACTAATTAACTAACACATAAAATAAATAGACGGTAAATATAATGGCTGCACTTTAGAAACCTGCTTAGACTGTTAATAAGAGCTACCATACAGTTGCCGCTGTTAGTACCTAAGGCGCTCCTACTCCGCCTAAGAAGACTATATATATTAGCGCCAGCTTCCACACTAAACTTATTAGCCCTTTCCCCTATACAGCTAATATTACACCTAAAGTCCACTATATGGTCAATAACATCTCCACCTACTATAACGCTAAAACTAATACCGTCTAGGTTTGTAATAAGTGCATTAGAACTAATCCAGAGGTTCGCTTCTATAAGAGATTATAGATAACACTAAAGGCGTACTTATAGTCTCCTCTGCCTGGCTAGCAGTATATAAAGCTAATAGACATATAGGAGGATGCTTCTAGCGGGAATAAGTACTATTAGGGCAACTCCCTAAACAAGGCTAGGATTATCGCCCTTTGGAAAGAGCAGGGATTCTAAGCTAGCAACAATGTACGGTTTTTGAGATAGAAATGGAGGTTATAGCCGTCGGCAAGGTCTTCTCCTTTGCCCTTTTTTCTTTCCTTCTTCTTTTAGATCTTGCTATCTCCTACAATACTTCTCTTCCTCTACCTTTATACCTCGGTGCTCTTATAGCATTACTATTACTTCTTACCTTAACTTTACAGAATATTAATAGATATCTGCCTACTAAAGCGGGACCCTTAAGTAAAGAATCTAAAAATGTCTAGCTGGTGCAAACTAACCTAGGATATATTAACCCCCCCCCCCCATAAAGAATAACCTTAAAGATATTTTAGCTATAAAGCACATCCAGCGCTTCCTTACTAACCTACCTTAATATAAAAACGGCTATATTTCTCTCTATATTAAGCCACTTATAGTACTCATCTAGCTGGGGTAGAAGTTAAGGAAGTGTAAATTAATTGGCTCCTATTAGACAAGGAAATAGCAGTAGATCTCTTAATAGATCTCTAATAGAATACTAAGCAGACCAGCCGGTTAGTAGTATAGCAATCGCTTAAACTTAATCGCAACTTTATATAGTTCTTAATATAGTTACTTATTTTATTAACAGGAAAAGTAGGTATTAGTAAGCTATTTTAGGCCTTTAAGAGGTACTTAGTGAGTATAGTAGTAAGAACTAAGCAGCTGTACTTAATGCTTTATTTAAGGAGTACGATATTAATGGAAATATTGGGTATTTTATAGCCGATAATACGGAGTTAAATAATACGTATATTAAAGCAATCCTTTAAGCTCTCTATCTAAATATATTAGGGGTTGTTCGGTTGCAATATAGAGGCCTTAGATTTAGTTTATAATCTGGTAATTTAGAGTGATTTTGTCTGCACAGCCTTAAAAATTTAATGTTCCTCTTACCGCTCGCAAAAAGCTAGAATAGTACGCTAAAATATTAGCAACTTTACCATATACAGCTTCTGAAATAGAGCTCTTAGCGTCATTTCAAATTACTATTATAGGACTTAACCGTGACACCCTTTTCCCACCATTTCTCACCTATTCTACTACTGTCTTCTACTGCTGGAAGTCGCCCGCTAGCAACTTTAAGGAACTTTAACTGGTTATAGGCATTACATTATATACAAGGGCTATTTCTTAGAAGGCTTCCTAAATTCTATTAGAGGATTATCGCTTACGATTGCAAATAGATATATAATTAATTAATTATTTATTGCTTAACGTCCAATTTAGATCCCTATTAGGCCCACACAAACTACTCCTTATTTACATGTAGGGAGAAAACTCAATTTAAGAAAACTAAGAAAACCCTATAATCCATCTCCCTGCCTTTTGGGACTCGCCTACAAGTTGCCTATAGTGCTCTTCTACCTTACTTTTTGACCTCCTTGGGAACTACTACTGCTGTAACAAGCCTATAGACACGCTAGTATTATAAACTTTACTCTACTACTGTAGAGTCATTAGGGGGCTCCTATTGCTCGCCCCTTTGCCTTCTATTACCATTTATAAATAGATATATAAGTGTCTTCAGCACTCGTACAGGCCTCTATAAAAAGGAACATTTAACAATTAGGAGGTTAGTATAGTAGAGGGAGAGCCTTAAGCTCCAATTTTACTACTAGCAGAGGTTATAGCTACTCGGGCAGCTATTAAGAAGCTACTATAACCACCACTACCAATTAAAGAGACTTGGGGATAATCTTTAGCTAGCCAGCCTAGCCTCTTCCTCTTCTGCGAATATGCGACTTTAATTATAACCCTAGGGTATTATACATCATTATGCTAGAATAAAGCGTCCGGCTTATATTTCAACTTTATGCTAGGCGGAACATCATTAAGTGGAAAATATATCTTAGTTAATTAAGCTAGGCGTACTTTCCATGCAAAGAGGGCTGCCCTGTCTAATCCACTGCGAATCACTTTTAGCTAACTTTGAAACCGACATATCTTATAATTACGCTCTTATCAGTTATAATGTTAAATTTTTTAACTTAGTCTAAGCGTAATAGTTATATTATTGGCCTGAAATCTTAGGTTAGAAAAGAAGGATGGGGACTTTCTCTATTAAATGTGGCTCTAGGGCCTCTATATATATATAAGGAAGGTATAGGAACCTAGGGGGGGGGGGGGGGTAGTAACTAAAACAGGTGGAATAGAAGGGGTAGCCAACTAAGACAAATCTAATCCTAGTCAATATATATGCATCCCTAGCCTTAGGTAGGGTTAGACTGCTTTACTAATCTCCCAGATATCTTTCTAGAAATAATTCGCCTCTCTCCATCTCTATTTAAGGGAACTCTTCTGCTAAGGTAATTAAGTACGTCTTATTCCTTATTAAGGTGGGTATATACTTACTAGGATAAGCTAATGAAACTAAAGGAATAGTAAAGGGGTTGGTAAAGGGATTGGCCTATATAGCGTGTGGGTATAAATATATTAGGAATATAATATCTAGCGTAGCCTAGCTGTAGTTACCCAGCTCCTCCGCGGAGGATAATTTATTAAGTCCCTCTAAATATTTAATTAAGATATTTTCCTTATTAACTTCTTCTTCTTTATTGCCATTTCTAAAGTCTTAACCTTTATACTCACAATCCTTATTCCTCTCTCTATATATACTATATAGATAAGCTCCATTACAACATGCTTTAGATCTCTAGTAAGTAAGGCAGGCAGTTTGTTTTTAGCTAGTGTATTGCCTTATATTTAAAGCAACAGGCTCCGCGTTAGGTTAAGAGCCGTTAATAGAAGTTTCTTTAGGAGTTAAAGGACACTGCTAAGAAAGAGAAGATTTGGTAGAAGAGTTGGTAAACCTACTGTCTGTAAAATACCATATATCCATAAAATATACCGCATTCTGTATTGGTTTTGGTAACTGCTTTAGGCCCTTATCCAGCAGCACCAAAAGTTCTTAATCTAGATTTTAAGAATTTTGTAAACTACATTTCTTTATCTCGTTTTTAGAGGCTCCTTTTTTTTCTAGCAAGCTTTAAAGCTTCTTATTCTCTTCTAATAGGCGCTTAACTTTTCTTTTAAGGTCTTTAATTAATTCTCTCTAGTGTTAGCGAAAACGGGCTTAGTTTATACGCTTACGTTCCTGTGATTTCTATAGGCAAAACTTAGTATTGGATTATATTGATTAACTAAACAGATATTTACCTTAGCCGTCTCTGGCATAGCAATATAGCAGCCAGATATTAGAAGGGGCTATATTAAAGATTCTTACGGAAGAGAGAGGAACGGCAGTAGTGTATAAGTGTTTTACTTCTAACATCCCTAAGGGAGGGAGCATGGGTTATATACTCAAAATGCAAAAATATATAAAATTAAAGATGTGGACCACTAAGAGGAGGTAGGATATAAAGTTTCCATGTATTAATGTGGCGCTAACACCAATATTATATATGGAAGATAGTAGAAGAGTAAAATATAAAAAGTTAAAAAGATAGACTGTTAGGGAGCGGACTACTAAGCTAAGCCTTTAAAAGTTTTTAAGAGTCCTATATCCAGGAAACGCTATATAGGTAGAAGGAGCAAGTAAGGAAAAAGGGCTATATTAATTACCTGTAATACTTATGGGGAATACACGTCATGCTTATTGCTATTATTTAGAGTATACATGCTCCTAAATTGTTTTGGTTTTAAGACGGCTTATCTTCTTAAATGGGCAATAAGCTTTGGGGATAAATCTAATTAGCTTTTACTAAGCCTGTTAAATAATTATATTAAAGGCTTGTAGAATGTAGAGAGTTGCAGAATAAGGCTTAGGTTATTTAACCTTAAGGATCTCCTGCGATTTGGCTTAGATTATATCTAGGATAATATTAAAAGGAAAGAAAGTAATGTTAGCTTCTTAATTAGCTCTTGTCTAAATTATAGCGGAACCCTAAATGGTTTAGTGGCTTATAGTGACTACTAAATCCTAAACACCTTTACACCGCAACCGCCAAATTATAGACGCCTTTGTATCACAACCACTAAATTATAAACACTTCCGCACCGGGACCACCAAATTATGGACACTTTATACCGTAAGCACTAGTATAAAGAGCCCCACATTAAGATCTAATCCAATTATAATATACGTACTAGATTTAATAGTATTAGTAATAGATCCTAGTAGCTTAAAATGGTAAAGGGGATATACTTATTACTTATCTAGTGTTTGTCTAGAGGGCCCTATATAGCATTGCGTAATATAAGCTTCTGTATAAATACTTTATCAATTCCTAGCACTCTTTAGTGGCAATAGGGATCTTAGGTACCCTACTTTTCTAACGCTTAAAGCGATATACGCTCTTTTAATTGGTGAACCTTTTTATTTAAGAATAAAATACTTGAATTTATTGCTGTTATTTAATATCTTTTAATATCTATTCCCTTCTGTTTGCTACTAGTAATATATAATTATACCTAGGTTTACTATAAGTATACTTATCTCTACTATACTATAAGAGCTTAGTGTATAAAATACTAGGAGACGCAAAAAAGATATCTGGCAAATGTTGTCGCAATGTAAAAGCAAACACTTAAGCTATTAATACATAACTAATTTTCTGTTATAGTGAATACAGGCTTAATAAAAACTATAGTACGCCTCTATAGGTCTATACAGAGGCCCAAGAAACTTATATAAGAATTTTTTCTAGGTAACTGTAAATACATATTAAACTAAGAGGCTTACTTAAATATGCATAAGAAGGCAAAGGAGGAAATAATTTAACAAACGCGAAGGGGGCTACGCATTGCTGGCAAAAGGTATATATAATTCTCTTCTTTGTAAATGCACTATAAATAAGTATTTAGGGTAGAGAAACCAAACTATCTCTAATAAAGTATTTAATGTGTTCCAAACCTAGTAATAAGTAATAGTTATTGTGTATATCCGGCCCAAACGAAACTTACTTTAGAACGGCCCCTAAACGGTAAGACCTTAGATATAAGCTGGGTAAACCTCAGCATATATACTTACAACGTTCTGCTAACTGCCTATCCGTTAAACATATCTAATAGCTTTTAAATGGGATAGTGGTAAGTAGCTCTTTATACGCTACAGATGGTATATACACTAATATTTATAAAGAAACTAATTTATACGATAAATGCATCCGTAAAAACATCTCCACCTTACCCCCAACATGCTAAACATTATTATCCATTAAAGAGAAAAGATACCGACCTATAATACCGTTTATTTATATTGTATAAAGATCTTACTACGCGAGTTAGTGTTTTAAAAAAGATGTTTAGGCTATTACCTATAATATAAATGGACAAAGCCGCCTTTATTAAGGCCGTTACCAGTTACATTCTTGCCCTTAAGCATTATATAGGAGCTAGACATTTTTAACCCCTAAAGACAAAAGGAAAGTAGGTTTGTTCTATTAAAGATTATAACAGAAATTACCAGCGTCTAGATTTGTATTATAAGTATATTAAAACTTTAGAGGGGTTTAGATACAAGATTCTAAAGCGTTATCTTAACTAGGATACGTGTCTGCTATACAGCTACCAATTTAACTCTTCTACTAGTCTTCTTTAATATAAGCGGAAAGTTTACAGTGTGGAAGCTTTATTACAGACTTAAATATTCACGCTATTTATAACATATATTAAGAAGAGTACGTCACAAGATTATATTATTTTAGAAATGCTTATAGAGATATAGACTCGCAACCGGTAGAGGCTAGCAATTAAATAAAACAAACGGAAAACTCTACTATTTATATGCCTTACACAGACTCGCTAAAACCTAGCTTTAATGGCGGTGGCTAAGGAGAATCCATTTCTCTAAGCGCTGAAATGGGCCCCTTAACTTCAAAAGCTAAAGATAGCACTTAGATGCCCATCCCAACGTCTTTTACAGGAGGAGACTTTAAATTCGCTATGGCACCAAGTACTGCGCTATATGCGATTAAACCTAAAGCACTAGAAGATAAAAGGGTGTTTAAGTTCTCTATAGTACCGAGCGCTGCTAAAGAGGGCTTTAGATTTACCATGGATTTATAAACTAATTTTTCTATTAGACCTAAAGCTGGAAGGAACTTCAAGTTAGGGTTACTAAGTGCCGCTATAGGTAGGTTTAGTAGAAATGGTGCTAAAAGGGATTTTGGATATATAACTCTATATATAGAGTTTCTAGTAGGTAAACTGGGGGGTTATAGTAAGGGGATTTTTAAATTTAGGATGGAACCTTGCGCTGCTATATTTGGAGTAGGCTAGGGTTACTAGTTATAGCTTTAGGACTCTTAGTAAAGAGATTGGATAAAATATATCTTAAATAACATAAACTAGTTGCGTCTTGCTACTTATTAAGTGGGCTTATTCCCATTCCATATATAATAAATTACTATTGCTTTCCCTTCTCTAATTATAGGAGTTGGACTTAATCGTCTCAGCTACCTATTGTAAATAACACTGATTTTAATAAGAGCTGGCTTAATTAGTGGGCGCAATTACTTATATATCCCCTCTGCATACTTTAATAATGGATATTTTATTAGTCTCTTCCTTTTAAAGGGCTAGGTTGTACTACACAATCTATCTCTAATTAGTGTCTCCTCTAAGATAATAGCAACTAATGGTAATAATATTGTTATTATTAGCTAGCTGTTTCCAATCTGGTAATTATCTAATTATAAGTAGGGCATATTAAGGGAAATTATGTTCTTTAATATATAAGACTTAGAAACTACTGTCCCTAGTAAAACTAATAAGGGCATTTATAAACTTTAAAGGTATTAGTAAGCAGAGCTCTTTTTCCTTAAAGGAAAGAAAACCGGCATAACCTTGTTCTTATTAATTTGCGGCCACTTTGGAATGGCATTGGTTGCACCTTTAAGGACTATAATGCCTTAATCTTGTAGAAGCTGCAAGACAAAACTGGTAGAGTTCTTGTTAGATAAGTCTAGCGACTACTCCTCTTGGTGTCTATGGACTTTAAGGGCAAGAGAGCTTATGTCTTTAACTTGGAGAAAATCTTAACCTTTGCATAACGCGATTTAAATTTAGGGCTAGTTACCTTACCAATGCCAAGAGAACTGGAAAACTAAACACGTAAATAAGAGCAAAATTTAATTAAGAAACAACCCATACCCTAATAAAGCTTTTGTTTATCTAACAATAAGGCGCTCCCTATATACTATATATTTAGCAATATACTCTTGGTTTTTATTACTATATACTAGGTGTATAACTACCTAGCGCATTATATCCAACTGCTGGAAAGCATTTACAGCGGAGTTATTTATTACCATTTGGAATAGCATTTTCTAGTAATTAGCTTAGTATTCTATAATTATCTAGCTACATGCATATTACTGACCTTATTTTAGTTTTAGTGTGTCTAGTTAATCTAGGGTATTAGTATAACGGAGGCTTAATAACTAAAAAGCACCAAATCCATTGTTATGTCTACTCTATATATATATACTTAAAACGCAAGTCAGCCTAATAGTGCACTTAAAGAGGTGGATAGCTCTTATATATATAAGGCAACTATTAATAGAACTCAGCCTTACGCCTAATTTGTGAGAAGGGTTAAGCGGGACTTATTATATACTAATACATTTAGAGGAACAGTCCCTGTTCCTAGGATCACTTACCTCTAACGTAAATTGTCTCTTCTAAGTTAACTACTTAGGAGTAAAGCGGCGGCTTATTTTTATATAACCTTTCCCACTTAATAGCAGCTATCTAACTGTGTCTCTAACTGGTATTGATTAGTGTTTTCTGGATATTATAGAGTTTTATCCTAGGCGCCGGATTTAGTTATAACTTAGTGTTACTTTAATGCTTACTTACAGATTTTAATCCTTGTTTATAATTGCTAGCTTATTTAATCTTTAATTAAGGGATGACGACTACATTAAAGCTATGGATTTAGATTTAAATATGCTTAGCCAAAAGAGGCAGTAATTACCACATCAGCCGTAAGTGGCGGCTCTAATTTTTAGCATATCCATAATTTAGTGGTCGCGGTGCGAAGGCGTCTATAATTTGGTGGTTACGGTGCGGAGGCGTCTATGATTTAGTGGTTGCGGTGCGCTATGTTTAGGATTTAGTGGTTACCGCATAAAACGCCTCCCTTAGCCCCCCCAAAGTCAGCCCATCCCGCCTACCCTAACATATCTATAGTCTTATACTAACTTTGTTTACCTTAGGAGATAGTATATAACCCCCTAAAAAAGCATTTCTAATATTATATTAGTTCTTCCATAAGTCGCGATGGGATATATAAGGCCACTTCCCTATAAGTTCTAGTATTGCCAGCATAGATATAAGGGCGGCAGGTTGACTAGGGCGAAGATATAGTTGCCTTCTCCCTTTACTACTCTTAGTTGTTTTGGTTATAAAAATGCACAATTATTAGTTTGCCTATGCTATGTATTTCTATACACAGTTCTTTTATTGCTTTGTACTATTCCATATTATACTTTATTAGTACTATAAGCCAAGCCACTTCTAGGAGCATCTTTTGCTTTAGGTGCTCCTTCTTTTTATTTTTCCTAAACTTATTATTGGGCTTCTTATTTGGCAGTGCGAGAAGCTCTAGAAAGTTTACCCACCCTAAGACTTATTACAGCCAGTAACTTGGCTACTGGAGTCTCTATTATTGCTTATATTGGTTATCTAGGTTTATAAGGCCACTATATTAAAGGAATCCACTAATAGGGAACTAGGTTATAAGTCTATAGAACTCCTATAAGTAATACTACTAAAGCCCCCGCCTGGCACGCCAGGTGCTTATTGTTGCCATTTTATTCCCTTCCCTACTTTAGCCTTCTGGTATAGTGCTATTATTCTTAACATTAAGCCAACTTTTAGTACGCGTCTTAATAGCTTTAGGAAGCGTCTTGGTATAGGTTCCATTTGCTATAGCCTAACTTATTATAGAGTAGGAGTGGTGTATGTGTCTAGGCTATAATGCATCTTCTTAGGTTATAGTAAAACAAATCTAGTTAGATAAATTATCGCGGATAATTATACTTGGTGCAATTATTAGCTTTTTTCCAGCTATAGTAAGTTTAATTCTCCTTATCTTATCTTAAACGGATTATTACTTCTTAGTAAGTAAATTATCTAACCTCTAAAGAAATCCTCTAATATAAGGTAGTGGGTGTACGTTATAGTGTTTGCGGTAATATCTTTATTAGAATATATAGGTTTTTGGAATTATAAATTATAGGAAAGTAACAGGATTAGAGATAGAAACCCCAATATCTAAAGCCGTTTAAGTATCTGCCTCTTTACACCATACTTAAGCTAGGGTGGCATCTATTGTAGTGTTTATGGCATTTATAATTAGTTAAGAGCATTTTATAAAACCGCACTTATCCCTTGACTGTAAATTCGCGTCTAACTGTTATTAATAAGAACCAGCCAATTAATTAAGCCGAATTTAACACTTGTATTGTTATGGGGCTATAATCGGTATCCTAACCTCTATAGCTTGGTTCTCCCTTATCTATAAGCATTGGGGATATAGAAAGGTATATTAAGGCGAAAGTTACTAGGGGCGGGATTTTACACTAATTTAAGGCTTTATTGGTGGCGTCTAGGGACAGTAAGTGGGTTATGCTAGTTAGAACGGTTAGAACGGTTAAAATGGTTAAAATGGTTAGATTAGTTAGAGTAATATAATTAGTTAGAACGGTTGGGTCTTCATCTTATAACCCTACTTAAGTTACATCACATCGTCTTAATCTTCCGTTTTAACGCTACCATGTCTTATAAGTTCAGCCTAGACGTATATACCGCTATAGGATATATAAAGGACGAATGGAAATACTTCTTAGTAAGCTATATATTGTGCGCACTACAAAGTATCAGTTAATACTAGGCAGTTCTTATTACGTAAGGAAGCTAAGGATCTTACTAAAACCTATAATTCTTAGATATAGGTTCCTCTACCTATATAGAAGAAGGTTTAAACCTGCATAGTGGACAAGTTATAGGAAGAGAAGATATCCCCAATATATAATAAGGTTTTTTAGTGGCGTATGTTACAGGCTGTTAAAAGCAATTTCCCTAGGGCATAATCCCAGGGCACAATTCCATTTAGTTAGTTTTAGTTATAAATAGTCAATATAAATACTTATTTAAGTTTCAGTATAATAAAAGGTAAGCTAATTAAACAGTTAACCCAAGACACTGGATAGGCCTTAGGATCCTATAAACCAATTAAGTATTAAACCTAAAATACCGTATAAGCTGCCTTGGGACCTTATAAAGAGAGGGAATAAGTAATAAATGGCTAGGATAAGGATGTATAAGGTAGGCGAAGAACTAATGTAAAGCGGGTATTTAGTGGAAGGGGGATTCTATCCCAAAGTATTAGATTAATACCACTTAATACTAGTTTGCTATATAGCCCTCCTCTATCCGCCTTATCTAAACTCCCCTAACATATATAGAATCTGCTATATATACCCACGCTCTACTAGATACTAACTAAAAGTTACCATTATCCTAATCCCTATCTGTTGAATAATTTTGCTTTATATATGTTCTTATCTAGTATCTAGGCCCCAATCCAATGTTAGGTTTTAGTGACAATTCTACCTTATTTTTAGTTCTTTAGCTATTTGGGGGAGACTAGGTGTAAAAGGTCTGGCAGGCTGTCTTACTTAAAAATTATTATAGTAAATATATCTTATTCTATAAAACCACAAATTATGTAGCTATTTAAGACTGTTAACTATATCTATTCCGTCCTTCTAGTTGTTTCTTTCCTCTTCTGTACCGTGTAATCTATAAAATCACAGTCATTACTAGTTGCACATAGAAAGCGGCCAACTTATATATTGTGGATGGTGGTAGGAATTATAGCTAGCTATATAAGTGTCTAAATTCTGCAACTATAAGTATATTTAATAATGGCTAGGGTACAGAAGGTATTCTCCAGGCTATATACTAGCAAATTACTCTATATGCATATGTATAACGTCCCTATATGGAATTATAGTTCTATATTAACTAGATATTTAGGTCTTTATAGAAAGTTCAATACTTATATAGAGTACTATTTAGATCCTTTTTTAAATTAAATTAATTTACCTAAGGCATTCTTATTTTGGCTCTTACCTAATTACCTATATCCTTAAAGTCGCCTATTTTATCGTCCTTGCTATTAGCCAATTAATTAATATTTATTAAGTTGTGTGCCTTACAATACTAATTCTAAGGATATTTCTATTAGTTAGGCTCTCTATCCTATATAGAACACCTTACCTAGTAAGTGAAGCGGAACTACTACTTAAGCAGCCTTAAGCTAGTAACATTAAAAGCTAGCAGGATTGTATAGAGGATCTCTTAGTAGTTATACTGTACCTATAGCCAAAGGACTTAAAAATATGGTTATTGCTTTACCTAGTGGGTATCCTATAAATCTTAGCTAGGCTACTGGTGATATTGCCATTAATATAAATGGGTGCACTTATAGATGCTGCTATAAATAGATCTGGTTTGTATTCTTGTTCTTTCTAAGTTATATTAACTAACTGCTAAAGGTTCCATTCCTGTTTAAGAATTTGTCTTATAGGTAATAGCGCTACTTACCTTTGTTTTAAACCGGTTCAACTTGTGTATAAAGGGGCATATTATAAAATGTTTAATGCGTAACCTAAAAGAGCACGCCTTAAGACATATTATAATACTCTTACTGGATTTCTATAGCAATAATAGCTCTGGGGAAGTCTTAGAGGTTATAGTCTTAGGAGAATAGTATATCTATCTTGCGGAGAGTCTAATCCTTAATTTAATACCTTCTGTAATTAATGTTGTTACCTTTGTAGTTTATTTCTTGCACTTTATTAATGTATATATAGGACTTATTATAATAGGCATAATCGTTATTTATATCTGGACTAAGCTTGTTAAAAATCCTAAGCTTTTTTAAATGCATTAAGACTATAGTATAAATAGGTGTAAGGAGGGCCAGATTAAGTACGACATAGTTACATACTAGGATCTAGTAAAAACAGCTAATTGTTAAGATTAGGAGTGGTATGGATATTCCTCTATGTTAATGGACAGCAATAAACTAGGATTATAGATGAAGTATTTACAACTTTTTACTGGTCTGTCTAGGGAGGGATTAAAAGCAATTAGCCTAGCAATCTTAGTGCTAGTCTTACTTCTTCGCCTTATATAGGATACCGCAAGTATAGGCAGCTTATTTATTTTAATCAGTTCCTAGCAAAACATATTTGCGTTTATAGGCTATCTTGTATAAATGTACAATATACTAATAGGCTGCCTTAGTGCAGGAGAACGCTTTTCTAAACTTCTTTAAACTAAGCTATCTATTGTTAATAAAGAAGGAGTAATACACCTTAAGGTTACCGCCGGCCGCGTTAAATTTAATAATGTCTTATTTTCTTACGCCGACGAGCTAGTGGTAAAGAAGATTAGTTTTACAGTTAAGGGTAGAAAGACTGTTACGCTTATTAGACTAACTAAGAGTAGCAAGTCTACACTTCTTAATCTCCTAAAGCGGTTCATTAACCCTAATAAAGGGAGCATTAAAATTAATGGCTAAAATATCAGCGATGTTATACTAAGAAGTCTGCCAGAAAATATTATAGTTATACCCTAAAACCTTAAAATACCAAGCAAGTTAATTAGGGAAATTGTATTGTATGGGCTCTATGCTAATAATATTAAAATTGTAGAAAGCTGTAAAGCCGCTTCTATATATAAACGGATTATAAGTTGCAATGCTAGATATAACACAGTGGTTAGGGAAGGAGGTATTAAACTCTTAGGCGGTAAGTGTTAACGCGTTGCCATTATAAGGGCCTTTCTTAAAAATCTAAAGATTTTACTTCTTAATAAAGCCACATCTGTTGTGGATAATATAATGGAGAAATTAATTTACAAATCGCTTAAAAGTTGGGGGAAAGGTTAAACAATTTTAACTATTACTTATCGTCTTAGCACAGTTAAGGGTGCTAATAAAATTATTTTCTTAGAAAAAGGAGAGATAAAAGAAAGGGGAAGTTATACTAAGTTACTTAACTAATGTGGATTATACTATGAAATGTAGATAGTGCTAGATAATGTGGATGGAACGGAGGGGGTTAGAAGCTAGTATATACGCCTTGCAGATAGCATGGTATATATTAGTAGCCATGAAATAATATACGGCCTGTAGAATAAGAGCTTATATAATATGCTAAGACTTCTGCCTTTTAGGCTGCCCTATATATCTACCTATAAATTTCTAACTTTTAGCCTTCCTGTTCTTAATCCTAGTAAAGAATATCCAGTATAGAAAATCACACGCAACTATTAGGGCAACTTAAAAAGCTTAATCTTGGTACTGGATCTAACCAGGAAGAAAACACGCTTATTAAATCCGCCTAAAAAGATTACCCTAAGAGTTATGAACTACGCATTGTGAGTTTTGCTATTAGATAATTTCATAGGCCCTACAATAACAATTTCAGTCGCCGCAGCAACGTTGGATTTGCGTATATATCCTTCTATAATAATATTAAAAGGCCTAATAGAAGGTATAGCAATATTGTAACGGAGCTAGACTTAGGGAAAGGTGCCCTAATTATGAGCATTTAAAGTACGTATAGTGTGAACCTATATAGGCCTCAACTACTGTTACTATTTTGGTGATGCTGATATAGGCTATATAGATTTCCTATAACGGAAGTTGCAGAGGCTAGCTACTTTTAGTCTCCTATATCTAGCCATCTGGTGTAGTATTATATAAGTCTAGCCATTTTAATTGTTAAGCTTATTGTAATTGCTGCTAGTGTTACTACGGAGATAATCTACTAAAACGTGGAATAACATATATATGTAAACATAAAGCCTATAAGGAATGTCTGGTGGAAATGGAAAAAGAGCCAAATATAGAGTTAAATATAACAACTTAGTGCCTTATAGACATACCGTATAAAGAGTTAGATATATTAGATATAAAAACTTGGTACTATGTAAGCATACCTGCTTATATTTATATAGCACTGCTAATAGTAAGAAAGTGTCAATATTAAGCCAGACACGGACCTGTTAAAGGACCTATTGAAGTTTATAAATATACACGCCTTTATTATTTTAAGTGCGAATATAAGTTTAGTTAGGGAAGGTAGCTATAATACTAATACCAGGAGCTATAAATAAGAGGGGTAGTAGTAATAAGGATCTGGTTATAGTTTATCTTTAGTCTTAGAGTTAAAAAGTACTATATATTTAGCGCAGTTTGTTAGATTAAAATTAAATAGTGCTAGCTATTAGAGGATAAATTTAATACGCGCTTATAAATGCTTCTATATCTATATTCCACTACTCTAACTATTGTTCCTTACTTCCTCTGTAACAATTTCCTTTAGGCACTATTAATTAATTAAGGAATTCCATAAAAAGAGCGAGCTGGGTAATTAGGCGTAGCGCCCTCTAAATATATAGCCAGGATCTTAACGGATTTAGTAGCTATGGCTTTAGTCCTATAAGCTAGGAGGTCATAAAAGCTGGGGGCTTATGGGAGCTAGGGGATCCTACAAGGTAGGTAATTATGTGAGTAGGGTGGTCTAACCTAGCGCCCTTTAATTAATGCCTAGCGTGCAAACTAGGTATTAATGGGTTTAATAACTTCGGCTTTAATTATGCGAGCTAGATGCTCGTGGGAACTGGCCAATCCTATAAGTATGGTGCTTATGGGAGCTAAGCAATCCTATAAGCTAGGTAATTGTGTAAGCTGGGCAATTATGCAAACTGGGTAATTGTGCGAGCTAGATACTTGTAAAAGCTAGGCGATCCTATAAGCTAGGTGATTATATAAGCTAGGTAACTGTGTAAGCATAGTGCTTATAGGAGCTGGGCAATTCTACAAGCTGGGCGATTATGTAAACTGGGCGATTGTACGAGCTGGGTAATTGTGCGAGCTGGGTAATTGTGCAAACTAGGTAATTATACAAACTAGGTAATTGTACAAGCTAGGCAATTATATAAGTAGAGTGATTGTATAAGCAAAGTGATTATATAAGCAGGGTAATCTAACCTAGTGTCCTCTATTAACGCCTAGTATATAAATAGGAAGTAAATGTTAGGAAAATACCAGAACTATAAAAAAAGGAAATACATAAGTCCAAGATCTAGAAACATTGAAGAAGTTCCCACATATATAGACTTTGCAACAACTCGCACCCCCCTTATACATACTTGGAGAAGTTCCCATATAAACAGCCCTATAAGCGTAGCCATAAGTCCAAGCCCCCTTACATAACCTAACCACCCCTCCCCACTACACCAGAATAGATAAATAACCGCTAGGTACTATAAGCAGAGAAATGATTTAAACAAAAAGAAAACACTATAAAAAAACATGTTTATATCCTTAAGATATAAATCTATAAGTACCGTAGTCTTAAACACGACTAATAGTTGCTGACGTAGCATGCGTCTTAGGTCTATAAGAAATTCAAAAAATCCTAGGTTATTAGCATAGATTTGCCTTCTATTATTGCTTTTAAGGTAGTAAATAAATTCATCTAAGTAAAAGCATAGATTATCGCGAATACTTTATAGCTCGCTATAAGTTAAGTAGGCAGAGACTCTAGTAGGAATGGTAAAATATTGTTTTGTTTCGCAATAGGCTAAATAAAGAGAGGCTAAAGTTTTAACCCTTTTACCAGCTTTTATTAGAACTCTTCTTTGCATTTTTATCCTTTACTTATAGATTTAAGACTATAAAGTCAAGGCCACCGTATTTAACCGTCGCCTATATAGCCTTATTGCTTAATACCTCTCCATTGCTATCTACCCCTATTTCTTAATCTTTAGTACTAAAACTATTTTCTCCCCTGTATAATGTCTCTGCGTCCCATTCTTAATCCTTATTACTAAAGTTACTTTTATAACTAGTCCACGCCTCTATATCGCTGTTGTTATCTCTAAAGTTAGGTTCTCTATCCATAAATGCCCACTTAGTAGCTAGTAATTTAGGGATAGTGTACTTATAGGTACTTAAGGGTTACGGGATACTACTTAAGGAGTTTTAGTTAATGCTGTTTGGATATAGAATATATTTATAGACCTCTAAGTACTGGCTGCTTAGCGCTTTAAGTAAAAGATCTCCCCTAACACAAGGCAGATTAATAGGAGTTAATTGCCGCCTATATAAGGCGGAGCGCTTATAAAGGGCTTAGCCATAATGCCAATTAAACCACCCTATAGGCACTAATAGCTCCTTTGCCACAGATAGGGGGTTAATATATAAGATTAACTAGCTAGGATAGGTGTACTACTTAGGCAGTATCTTGCCCTAGGAAGGATAGGCGTTAGAAATAAATTATATAATACTATTACTGCTAAGAGAGGCGTTATTAGGGGTTATTATTAACTTCTAGTTCTAGTTTACAACTTTATATAAACACCTCTAAACCCTGCTAAGGCATACGGCGTCTATTAGAAATTGTCAGCCGTTTAAATTCAGTAATAGCTTAGCCAATAGCTATCCCCAACAATGCCTTACTCAATGCTTCACTTATAGATTACTTTAGGCGCCTATAATCTTAGGCGCAGACAATACATAAGCTAAGAGTAATTACAGCCACTAAATATTATACCACAGACACCACATAAAGTGGAAAAGAGCGGCTAATATACTCCGCCTTTTCTTTCTACCTTTTGTCCTAACTCCGCCCTAAAAGAGAAATGGAATATAAACGTTGTACTCCTAGCTCTTATATGCCATTAATTTAACTTACCTTTAAATCTAACCTCTTGACTATATATCCCTTACCATCTTTATAAGAATACTAGATATTATATATGTTACCTTAACTAAGCTTAAGTACATTGCTAATATAACCTATAGGTCCTCAATCAGTACTTATAAAAACATCATAATATACTATTACCCTAAAGATAATATACCTATTTGTTAACTTGCTGGAAACCTTAAATTATCCTAGAATCGCATTAATAATAAAGACATAGTATCTGCTAGCAGGGAGAAGAAATAATTGTAGCTTTTTAACCCTATGTAGAAACAAATACCTTATACGCCTACTTAAACACCTAATAAGGTTAACTTTTATAAAATTGATGACAATACGGAGGGTGATATATAAGAAGATATGGAAATATACGCCAATTACCTTAAGAGCCTAGAAGGCCGCAGTGAAACTAAGATAGTCTTACCTAAGCTAATAGAGAGCCATGGCGAGGCTAAAACAGACTTACCTTAACTAAAAGAGGTTCATATTAAAGGTTTACTAGTGCCTCTAGGTATATTTATAAAACACCTATATTTATTTAGCAATACTAATAAGTAAGCAGGGAATAGCTTAGCTAATCTTATAACATTTCTTAGAGTTGCATCTCCCCTATCTAAAATATTAACAATTTCCAATGCCATGATTTCGCGTAGACAACTAAAGTATCTCATCTTATAGTTGCCTTCTTGTTTCATAATAAAGGACTTAAGATATCTTTAAAGCCCTAGTTATAAATCATTCGTATCTACGTTTAGCCCTATTGTAGTAATATACTGGTATCCTACCTAGGTTTTAGCCGTGGATATACCACTAAACAGACTTGCATTATACTATACTAAGAATCCCTATCTCTTTCGCCGTTATACTGAGATATATAAACCACTTAAAGATATTATAATAGAGATAGCTAAGAGGAGCAAACTGTATAAGCAAGGAGATTAACTAGGAAAGGCATTAGAGGATTTATTAGAAGAGATATTAAGGAGAAGGGTATGCAAGAGAAAGGTGGATCCTACTGTAGATAGAGATCCTAAGAGGTCTAAGGTATAAGAAATTTCTTATAAGGAAGATTTTTGCAATTATATTCTTGTCTTTCGGCATTGAGAATTAAGGCGTTAATTAGGATTTCCTTAGCTTGGTGTTTTATTTCTATCTAGTTGCTTCTATATCAAGAATATCTTGTTATCATTTACGTGTATGGATAAGTTTTTATATATTGGATTAAAGTTAAGAGACTCGCTTACAGTAAGCTTATAAGTTCTCCACCTTCATATACTTAGCAGCGATAAGTTAGCCGGCCTATAACTTGTTTAGTCCTCTATAAAGAAAAGATTCGTTATAAAATGTAGAGTTATTCTGATTAGATTAGATTAGCTTAGACTTCACAATAGAAAAGAAAGAACTGTTGGAGGAGACAAGGGAGGAAGTGGCCTTGTACGGATAGCTAAAAGAAGAAATTGCAAGGAGAAGAGATAAAAGAACCGGGAGGAGCTAGGAAGGAACAGCACTAAAAGATTATCTGGCGTTAACTAAGGAGAATAGAAGACTGGTCAAGCTTAGAAGAGATCGTAAAGTAGTTGGATATATCCTTGCCAAAAGGACAGGAATAGAAATGTTTAACAAACATAGATTAAAAATAGGCAAAGGCCCGGTAATTTGCAAGTATAGGGCACCTAGAGAAAGAGGACACTTCTTAGAGTGTGAGCTTGCCGAACACAATGTTTAAAGGCTACTTGAAATTATGCTACGAAAGTGGAAAAAAAACCCAGGGGTCTACCTGCTGGGAAAAGGAGTTAAGGATTTTAGAATATGGGTAGAGGAAACCGGTTATTATTTTGGAGTTTTAAGAGAATTAGAAATTAACTCTAGGACGGATTGTAAGATCTAGGAGCTGTAAGATTAGGACCTTGAAGATAATAGGAGGATTATAAAAGGCAAATTTGTAACTAGACTATAAGAACACGTGCCCTTTTAGTATGTAAGGACAGTAGGTCCATAACTTATAGCTAGATAAGCCGTAGGTAGTTAATAAAAACACCACCACTACCAACGTGTTCTCGACCTCCCTATATTTATTTGCTATTATACTGTCCTTATATACTAGTCTCTTTAATCTCCCCTCCCTGCCTACCTACCTGCCTGCCACACCGGCCCTCCCAATGTAGCTCTTAGCGCATTTGCTTGTAATAGCGAATCTCTCTAGACTAGAGATAATTAAAACAAAGCCTATCAGGGAAGGACTGAATGACTTTCGCGATTTATTTAACTTAACTTATTAGGATCTAGGTATCCCTAGCTCTCTAGACTCGCTACGCTAGATAGGCAATAAAGGTAATTATTAATTCGTCCATTATAAGTCCTCTCTAATACATAGGGTTTAAAAATCTCATAGTTGACCTTATCCTAGTATTACAAAACCTTCCCGCTGCTTAACTACTGCTGTCTAGCGCTGGCCGTGGCAATATTCTCTGTAACCTTATCCGACTTAGCTTCTTAGTTAATTCCGACGACTTTAATATTAAATGGTTTACCCCTCTCCTAAAAACAGTTATTAATCGCGAATTAGATAAGGATGTTTAAAGTAATACTATTACTACTATAACAGAGTCTACACCTCCTCCCCAACCGCTACCATTCCACGCTTAAACCCCACATTTACGCAATATAAGTAGCTTTACTAACTCGTCCAAACATAGGAAATACATGGATAACGTTCTAAAGGAGGAGCTAGGCCCTCTTTATATAGGGATTCCTGGCTTATATAAAACATTCTTTAGGGAAGTAAAAGGTCTTAAAGAGGCAAGCGCTGCCGTTTTTAAGAAATACAAGGAAGGGGACAATCTACTATATGCTAAGGGCGGCTAGCGTGACTGGCCTAAAAGCATAGAGCAAGATAATGTCCTAGAGTGGTTTAATAACCTAATTAAATCATTTTTAAGCTTTGTAGAGGAGTATAGATCCGCCCTAAAGACATAATAAACGCTTGTCGCATACACTAAGCAGCCCTTATAAGGGTCTATAGTAAAGCAAAAGCTAAACATTAGTTTTGTAGATAATCTAATAGCCAGCGAAAGCTCTTAATGCTATTAGTTGTATATACTTGTGCTAGGAGAGCTAAAGAGTAATCTAAACACCGATATAGCCTCGCAGGCATGGTTTGATTTAGGAAAATACATAAGAGAAGTCTTTGCCGCTTAGGACACTTGTCACTTTATCCTAGGCTTTACCCTCTATAGATCTATTATACAGCTATAGGAGTATAACTAGGTAGGAGGTATTATATTATTACTATTTAATATTAATAAAGATGAACTATAATTTACCTTAGCAATATTGGGATTTCTCTAAATAAATGAGGAGCAGCTTGGGTTTGACCCTACTATTCTAACATCGGATAGCAAGCGATATATTGAGATTATACGCAACGACCAGACCAAGCGTCTTATCCTTGACGAACTCATGAAGTGGGCACCCTACGTTGCTAGTTAGGCAATAACTTGCTAAAAAGCATACCGCAAGGACAATACCAAGACACCCCTTATTGTTAAAGACTTATAGCAGTACCTAGAGCGTAAGGAAGAAGGCAAACTACTACATAAAGCAATGGAGAAAGAAGTGGTTAATGTGGCTAGGTACTATTACCATAAGACTGTTTATATAGGTGGATAAGATAATGATATCTATAATATTTATAAGGGGCTGGGTATTATAAGTGCCACAAACTACAAGCTAGAAAGCTTAATAATGCCTCTAAAACTAGGTGGAGTGCAAATCAGTATAAGGAAAGGCTGAAGTTTTAATAAAAAGAGATCTTCTAGCTATGCCGAGCTACCGCCTAGTAAGTGCACCTATTTGGGCTCTCTAACTAAGCACCCTATTAAGCAGAATTAAGTGCATTGGTGTGTTATTACTTGTGATTATAGCAAGCCTTTTTATAAGGTAAGGTCCTGGGCTTTATTACTTACTGCATTAGAGGGTGGCATTATAGGGTATAAGTCTTTATACACAAAAGCCAGCATCCTCTAATGTGACGTTTTAATGGGCAACGTCTTAATAAATAAGGAAGAGGATAATCCTTCCTGGCTATTATTCTTAATTAATCTTAATCTCGCAATTAAAGAGTAGTGGGAAGGAGCTTTAGGAGTATAAGGCAAGACTGGTATAAGAGCGTTTATGGCTATAGGAGTGCTCCTAGGTAAGAAACACTTAGCCTGGTATGATTTCAAATTATTCTTTTAGATGCTATTCTGGATTTATGTGCACTATGATGGGCTAAGTAAAGGTGTTAGTCCAACTAAGTTTAAGTGCTAGAACTATGAAAATACTGTAAAGTTGGCCGACCTAAAAAAGGGAAGAGTAACTAATAAAGGGGATTTTTTTAAGACTGTAGAAGACAACTTTTTGCTATACTACCAGCCACTAATCCCTTAGGTTAACAGATTGCGGAGAGTGGTATTTCTAGGCGGTGGGAGGCGAAAGGGAATAGATAAAAACTTTCCTTCCTGGATAAAGGAGGTGCTTTAGGAAGCAAGGAAGGATCCAAAGGTATTGGTAGAGTAGATGGCTTTATAGCGAGTCATGTATTCTAATATCTAATCAAATTAAGTTATGCCGCGTGGTTTCTCTAGCAACTCGCCCCGTTAATTAACCCATTATCACACAACCCTTAATCCTGTTTCTACTTAAACTTCTATTAATATCCCCTTAAGCGCACTAAAGGCTCTCTATTAGCTAGCTAGTAAGGAGAAATAGGGCAGGACTGGCATATTATAATGCCCCACAACTATACCATCTTCCATTCCTTTAACAAACTTAAAGAGTACCTATTTAATGGGTCTGTAGGCATTATCGCAATATAACTGGCAGTCCTGGTCACTAATTAGATTAAGAATTCTAGCAGTTAAGCTTTTCTTAATACTAGGTAGGCCCTATTAATAGTTAAATCTATTTATTCTAATACATCTACCTTAGGTCGACCTGCGCGCCATTTACATCTCTTCCTATTAAAATCCACTATAGGATATTCTCCTTCCTTGGCAACTATACGGATATTTTCTACCTCTTGTTGGTAGATCTTTATTTCTAGCATATTAGTTAGCAAGAACTTAAACAAAAAATCCTATTTGGCCTTTATCCACTAGCAGACAAAGCCTTAATCTATATTGGCTCTTATACCTCCACTAAGCCCCTAGATAACCCTATAGGTCTCCTTACTACTAATGAAATAGAAGAACTCTAGGCCGGTCTAGACTTGGACAATAATTACGAGGATGGCGGTATATGGGTATTATGCGCGTCCGACAGACCTGTAAATCTCTACGAACTTACACAAGCACGCTATAACGACATCGCTGAAGCACTAGGGCCTACGTTATTCTAGCTAAATATTCGCTTCCATTTTAGGATATCTGGCTAAGAGGATATGACACGTCTATCCAGGATGGTAGAAAAAATTTTAAAAGCTTTCCCAGAACTAGAACGCTTGTAAGTACTTGCATTAGCCTCTCTAAAGCTAGAACAGTTTTTCCTACCTAGTAAGGAGTGGGTATTAAGGGATCTTATAACAAGGGAGTTTGTTAGAGCTAATACTATAGCTCTTAAACTGGATCTTATAAAAGGCCCGCTAATTAAGGGGTTAGGGTTTAGCAAAGTTGTCCTATTAAGGATTTATTAAAGTAGTAATCTAAATAAGAGCATGCTGCATAAACTACTACTTTATAGGGGTGCGTGGGCGGGACATTAACTGGATATTATAACTACTAAGAAATTGTAAATAGAGAAGGGAGAAGAGGGGACTAATAAATAGGAGGATATTAGCAAGAAGGTTATAAAAGAGGTAGAAACTATTTAAGAATCTAAGTTTAGGGAGGAATGGGTTAGTAAAATGCTTAACAGCTAAAGGTGCTAGCAGAGAAGATAGAATAATATTTCATTATCCTCTGCATAAGTAAAGATTTGGGCGGCTAAGGCCAGGCAGCAGCCTTAGTTAAAACGCATGTAAAACAGCGTAGGGTAAGTTGCCGGGGCTAAATAAACCTAGGAAAGCGGATAACCCAATCTTCTGCCAGATTATTAAGTCCCTACACTCCACCATCCTATATAGGCTTTATATTTTCATAAAACACATAATCCACTCCCTAGCCTATTAGAAGCAGCCTTGTGCCGCCTAAATGGAGGCTATAAGAGAATTAATCCCTTACTCTAACCAATCCCCTACTTAAATAAGTCCCCTACTTAAACAAATCCCCTACAGGAGCCAATGCCTATATATTTCGCCGCCCTATAGGAACCAGTCCCCTACTCTAAAAAATCCCCTACGGGATTAAGTCCCCTACTCTAACAAATCCCCTACGCTAACAAATCCCCTGCGCCAACGAATCCCCTACTCTAATAAATCCCCTGCTTTAATAAATCCCTTCCTCTAACAAATCCCCTACAGGTACCAATACCCACGTGTTCCGCCGCCCTATGGGAACCAATCCCCTACGGCTTGCATTCCCGTATAAAAGATCGCCCCTAGAGGTAGCTCCGCGAAGCCTGGAGAAACTCTGCTCCGACGACTATAAACAAAAGGGTTGGTCTAAAATACGTCAATGGCGCCGAATTTAAAAGTGTAGATGTGATTAAGAGCCCTAGGGCTAGTGCTAATCCCTACGGAAGACCCGCCTACGGGAGCGCCTGTACCTTTAATGTGTATCTATTGACAAGGATATAGGTTAGGGGTTTTGGCATAGTTTAGTTGACTTAGAAACCGCGCCAAGCCAAACGCCGAGCAGCGGAGGCAGTGCATCACCGCCATAACACCACACTTAAGACCGTTTATTTCAACACTAACCATAGTTCCCCCATTTCCTCTATTCTTTAATCCTAGGAAGTAGACCCTTAATAAGGGTGTGGCTGGAGCGGGTCGGCCACCCTCCCTGCTTATAGTAGCGATATCCACTACTAAATTACTTTAATTACCGTTACATTTAAGCTTTCCTAAGTTAGGAGTAGAGGGCTATAGGGCTAGTAGCGTTAGATAGATCTGGCAGAGCTTTACTGCTATAGCGCCACCCTACCTACTATAGTAGAATAGCATACCTATTCTTTATTAGAAAATAGTACTTTATAAAAGCTTATTTCCCTATCTTTCTTTATACATGCAAAGACAGGCAAAATAGAAAGTGAAAGCGTTCACTACAAGGAAATATAAGAATATAATTTTGCGCCAACAGGCATCTATAAAGGAGGAAACTTTAATTAGCGATAAACTAGAATCTAAAATTAGGATCTAAGATTATAAACGAATCTATTAAGGCCTACAAGAACTAGTAAAGAATAATAGTTTATTGCTTAATCTTACAAAACTAGCACTTTACGAGTTAAGAAAGAGGTTTATTAACCTTAAAGAAGCTAAGACGTTTAAAGTCTATCTAATTATTAGATCTAAGGATAAGGCCTAAATATATATATAACCCAATTATTTTAAGGCACCAGACACTCCGCGGACTAACGCTATTAGATAAGTCCTAATAGACCTATAGGGGAATCTAAGAGAAGGTGCTACTTTGCCTAATAGAATTGCTATCCTAGTGCGCTTATTGCAGTTGTCTGGTTAGCCATAAATGCCTAGATAGGACTTTACCGTACGAAAGGCTTCTAGATTCGTGGATAATTCTGTATATTTTAAGCCTAGCCTCGGCTTTAATATCTCCTAGTTTATATTCTAACAGATCTTATATAAAGAACGCGATTAGTCCATTAAAAGATACCCATAACTAAGTTAGACCGGGTAATCTTTAAAAGGCTAAGAATTCTAAATCTTTTAGTTAATACTACAGAAGTTACGCTTTAATATCATTTTTCTATAAACTAGTAAGGTAATTAGATACGCTCTAACCTATTATTTCTATAAAGTTCTCTACTAGAGCAGCACAAGCTAGTAACTTGTCACTTTTTTTCAAGAGTGTGCGATATATATATTCACAGATTTTTTCTTCCTAGCTTTCTAAGATAGCTGTATTACCAAGCCCTCCAAATTCCTGCATTCAAAACTGCAATTTAGTGATTCGGTAAGGCTTATTAACGGAAAACTCAACGTCCTTATTTACTAGATAAGGTAAAGCTCCCCCATTAATACTATAATGGCGGGTCCAATATTTCCAAGTTATTTGCTTTAAACCAAACCTAAGGAGGCAAAGAGAAAGTATGTGCTCTTACATTATCCAAGCTCTTCTATCAATTGGTTCTTAATATTTGCCACTAATCGGCTACTTGGATAATAGAATTGAGCCTCTTACTAGATTCTCGCCTTGCCTATAGCAATAAGGTAGCCGAAATAGAGCACCGTAAGCCCTTGCAAGATAACAATCTCCAAGACAGCCCTCTATGCTATACTTAGCGCTTGCTGCAGAAACAGTTAGAATGGCTCCTTAATACACGCCTAACATTTTTGCTAGTTCTGCTGCAACGTCTTATAGATTATCTTGCACAATGCAGAGCGTATCCACCTAAAGGTAAGCCAATCCAAGTAAGCGGGCCACTTTTACAGCATCTTTAATTGTTTGCGGAAGCTAAGATAACTAGATTCTACCAAATCGGTCCTAGATATTTGCTCTAGTTGTCTTTACCTCTTCCTATGCGTTACTCCGGCCCCAGTAGTAGCTTAGTACTATATACTAAGGCCTATCTCCTTGTTTAACCTTATATAGCCGCACATCTAAGTTTGGGTCCACGCCGACATAAAGAAGACGAGTAGGTGTTAGGTAAGATTAATTCCTTTCTATTTCTCTACTATATATCTCGTGCATATCTAAGCAATATTGGAAGTACTTACGGTAGTCTCCTATATTTCTTGGACCAGCTCTTAAACGTGTAAGGGGCCGTAATTTAATATATTAAGCAGCAGGGTTATCTGTGATTATTAGCTAAGAGTAGAGATATATTCCTATTAAAAGGTACCTCTTTTGGCGAAGATATATAAGCTCGATTGCTTGTTATTTATTTTCAATTCTAATGAGCTATAAGCGTCGCTCCAATCTATATCCAAAAATGCAAGGTCTTTGGAATCGGTTAATATAGATAGACCGAGGTAAGCTAGGGGCTCTAGACGTCTACTTAGGAGCTATAAGACCCATTTAAAAAGCATGCATTTTTCAGCAAATGCTTAAACGTTGGGAAGGGTATATCTAAAAGACTGGTGGACATCTGGGCCGGTACCATCAATCTTAATATTCTTATAGTATTTACAAGAATGTGGGAGGAGCCTGTTAAGTTCTCGTCTCGCAGAGGCATCCATTGCGCTATCTTTTAACGAAGCGTTAAAGGAGAGCTAAGGCTGGCGATTTAATCGAGGCTAGGTAGACGTCCTAAATCTACTTGGCAATTTGTCGCAGTTAATGCGTCCATGCTATGGGTGACCCCGCTATTCTAACGTGTTTGAGTTTAGCTCCCCCGTTCTAGGCTGTATCGCGCTAACCAGAAGTTAGACTATTTTCCCTAATGTAAAAATGCTTCCAGCTGTGGAAACACGTCCTTGGTCCTTAGTATCCTTATACAATGTCATCGCTTGAAGCCCCTAAACGAGTAGCAAATGGAGAACTATTACCTGATCAATTAATTCTAATAGCTTCGTCCGGAACGAGAGCTTTAGCCCTTAGCTCACCACATTATCTAGTTTATTTCAGTGTTTAACTTATCTACTGGAATATTTATGTATATAACTATCTTCAATCCCTGTAGATTTGAATTAGAGTTCTTAAAATCGGCTTCTCTTATAGATACTCATTTCTTGGCATTTGTCTATTAAGAACATAGATATAGGACTTTAATGCAAAGCTAGTGTAAATGTGGAATAGGTCGAGCTTTATAAGCTTGCTTATACGTAATATATAACGGTAATAAAAGGGATTTCGCGCTAGATGTTGCCACTATAAGTAGGGAGAATAGCCGACCCGCTCTGGCCACACCCTTGTTTTTGTGGCGTTTCCTAGAAATTAGCACGGTTAAAGCTACGATTTACTTTATAAAGGAGATAGGACGTTTACACCTAAGCAACAACAAGCCGATCTTAATAAGCAAATATACTTAAGGATCCCCTCTCCTACCTATACCTCCTAACTGACTACACTGGCAGCGCGAAGAAATTCCAAAGAGAATACGCTAATTAGCCTAAAGAGGTAAAAAGCTAATTAATAAGGGTTAACGATAATTATATAACCCCTAAATGATATACGTACACCCCCTACCTTATTTGGTTTAGATGCTTCCTTACTAAGTTAGAACATTATATGCGTTTGACTTGTTTATGCCTACATTGCAAAAATTAAAGTGCGCGCTATATAATATTTTGACTTCTACTACTACTCTTACCACCAAAAATATCGCCTACCTACGGTACTCTTAAGTCAACTAATTGGATTGCGTAGTGTTTTATAAGGCGTCGCGCGAACTAATTTGGGTGCTGCTACCTCTACGCCTATAACCGCGCCTATGACCTCGCCCACGACCGCGCCCGGTGGTAGTGTAGAGTATTTCGCTTAAATGCTGAGGGCTTTTTATAAGTAGATCTGTCGACGCGATTAGTAATTATAGAGCTAGTTATAGAGCCAATTGGCTGACCGCAGCGACAATCTATAATTATAGGCTCTTAGATAAGGCAAATGTAAGGTGTTGATTTAGGTATAGGCGCTTATTATTATTTTCGCGATTTAAATGTAATCAAGTTAAACATATATAATATTTTAACTTAAAGTGGAAGGATCTAAGCTTGTTTAGGTAAGGGGTTTATATATATTAATTAGGGGTGTACGCATATCATTTAGGGGGTGTATAATTATCGTTAGCCTTAATAAGAGGGCTTAAAGATTTAATAAATAAGAGGGCTTAAAGATTTAACCAATAAGGGCGAAAGGATTTAACTAATAAGAGGGCTTAAAGATTTAACCAAAGAGGGCTTAAAGATTTAACCGATAAGAGGGCTTAAAGATTTGACTAATAAAAGGGCTTAAAGATTTAACTAAAGAGGGCTTAAAGATTTGACAGATAAGAGGGCTTAAAAATTTAACTAATGGGAGGGCTTAAAGATTTAACAGATAAGAGGGCTTAAAAATTTAACTAATAAGAGGGCTTAAAGATTTAGCCAATAAAGGGCTCAAAGATTTAACCAATGAGAGGGCAAGACAAGCGGCCACCAAAGTTTTCTTACGCGGCACTAAACACCTTTTAGAACTACGTTCCTCCAGGTACGGCTTTTACTCCCCTACAGGAGCCATTAGCCACGTCTACTACTCCCCTACGGGAACCAATCCCCTACGACTCCCGTTCTCAAATCCTAAACTAAAATTATTATCTAGTATATAGTAACCGTATTTTCTACTGCCCTATAAGAACTATACCCTATAGCTCCTACTTCTATACGGCTTTTACTCCCCTATAGGAACTAATGGCGATTTCTTCCACTCCCCTACGGAAACTAATCTCCTACAGCTTGCGGTTCTCTATGGGGATTAATAGCCGCTTTCTCCGTCGCCTTATAGCTTTTAATCCCTTATGGGAACTAATGCTTATATCTTCCACTCCCCTATGGGAACCAATGCCCTATAGTTTCCGTTCTCCTATTCCCAGATCCGCGAGTGATTTGCCCACGCTATAGCCTACTATATGGGCCTTGTTGTCACAAGAGTAAGAAAGTAATTTTAAGAAAGTAATAAGCAATAATGCCACTAGATACAAGATCTACAAGACGTATTTAATGCTGTATATATATGAGCGAATCTACGCATATGAGTTCAAATTCTTAACTGATCTAGCGCCTTTAAAGTCACTTTTAAAATTTTGGTTTAACGTAAGAGCTATTCTTAAATGCTTATATATAAGTTTCTCCCCCTTGCTTTTAGCTAAGCCGTAACCAATCTATATAGTGTTCTTAATCTAACACAGTATATTAGCACTAGCCTTAACTCTTACTTAAATATTGCTTTACCTGTCTTCCGTTTAATTGATAGTCTAAAAGCCGCTCCATATCTTTTTTAGAAATATTGGCAGCAGCATTGGCTTGCTTTAGGAAGGTCTTCCACACCTACTCTCTTACTGGTCTCTTTAGCTCGTTATATCTAAGTACAAGATATATTCTACTCTGTACAGCTGCATTAAATATAGTAATCCTATTTATTGTAAGAAATATAATGCCTTAAAAATACTCCATTTATTACAGGAAGATGGATACTAAGCTATTACGTTGGATATTATTTAAAGTTCTTTCTGTAAGAAAGATATCGGCCTTGTCTAAAAGAAGGACAGCGCTCTAGTAGTGAACGTTCTTAACTATTAGAGCTAGGTTTTGTTATAAATGGGCTGGATCTGTATTAAGGTCTCCCGTATAAGCCTTCTTATAGTTAAACTAGTATATAAATACACTTATAAAGGGGAACAAACTATATAGAGGGGTCTCCTCTGAGATTCGGCAAGTGCTTTGGCTGTTCATGTCTTTCCCACCCTAGGTGGGCCACTAAAATAGTTAGCCTTTGAAATAGCCAATGCCTTGCTAGAAAACTTACTATAGTAAGAAAACTAGGCCTTTCCCCTTCCCTTTAATTATATTATTAAACTTTAATTTCCTAAACCTAGACTGGTAGCTCTTTACAAGTCCTTAAAGTACCATTTTTTTATCCTCCTTAATTGCGAGTGACTTAAATGCTAAGGCATTCCATTCAATGTCCTTAATATTAGCGACGGCAAATTCACCTATTAGTGCTTGTATTAGTATATATAATTCGCTAGCTCTAGAAAAAGTATATAGAAAGCCTAACCCTATTTTTTATCTACTAAACTAAAGGCCAGGGCTGTTGGTGGATAGATTAGGTACTTATTATCTCTTATCTCCTTAGGAACTAAACCCTAATTCTTTATGTCCCCTTGCCAATTGGTCCCTTAATTAATTACGCTCATTCCATACGCATTTATAGCGATTAGCTACTTGCTATAGTTAGGATTCTAACAATAAAATGCTATCGCGTCTACTATAATGCGGCCGCTTATAGAAAATCTTAACAGGCTATTTTTGGTCTAGAAAAACGCGATCCCTTTATATTTATAGTAGTTAATGCCTCTTAAAGATATAAACTTCCGGCCATTGCTAATAAGATCCTACTTTATCTTGGCTTGTCTCTTATAACACTCTAGTGGAAATACCTTAAGAGATGTAATTTTTATAGTTAAACGGAATTCTGGAATAGAGAGGGTGGTTTTTACCTTGCTAAATGCCTTCCCATTATAGCTGAAATAGTAACAGTTAAGTTTAAAGCTCTTTTTGCTAAAAAGTGAGGTTTTAAAGTTGCCTAAATTATATATAAGGCATCTTGGTTGATCTAAGCCTTTGTAAATTATAAGGATGTATATATTTGGCTTAAATAAGGCCTAAAGGAGATTAAAATTAATTTCACTATAGTTTAGAAGTGGTAGGAGACTATTAGTTATAGGCACAAAATGGTCTTTAAGGAATCTTAGTAACCCCTAAAGGTGCTTAGCGCCAATTAAGTTGGGAGAAAGACTTTTCTAGTATGTTTTTAACCAAGGTAGGAAATTAAATATAAGGTTTATAGGAATCTAGAAGTTAAATTAGAATAAGCTATATCTATAAAAAGGCCTATTTACTATAGGCTTATCTTCCTAAAGGGAGATAGCTTATACGCCGTTTAGCACTACCTATAAGGCGTCTCTTACTTCTCCTAAATTTATACCTAGGTATATGCTGCAGTCTTTCTTATCCTTTTCTAGCTTAAAAGTTAGTATCTAAGTTAATATATTTAAAGATACCTAAGAGACAGACCAAATTTCTTCCAAAGGACACAAATATACTAATTATATATATTACGCTCACTTAACGTATCTGGCGAAGTCTCTATGGTTTTATACTAGCAGCTTTGTTTATCCCAGCTGTAGTAGACGCTATATTAGCATATTTCTAAGTATGTCTTAGGGATTTTGCAAGCATATATCTTATTTAACACCTTAACCTTAACTTTAGAACCTTTTACTTCGCATATCTCTTTAACCCCTAAACTTATAGGGGGAGGTAAAGAAGGTAGAGGAGGTGGAGGAGGTTAGACCACTTAAACTATCTTTAACACGGCTGCAAGCATCTTAACTATAAGACGCTGCGCTGACTGCCTATAATATAGATATATTTAGCTTAGGCTACTAGGGGGGGGGTGTTATAAGGTAGTAAAGGCGCTGGCGTAATGGGCTTAGATATAACTGGTATTATTGCTCTATAAAGCTTTAGTAACATAACACTAATCTAAAGAAGGAGCTGAGTGGAAAGAGGATTTAGATGGTATTATTTTTTAGGTTGGATCCGCCCTTTTCTTATACAATATAAGCTGTGCCATAGGTGTGTCTATACCCCTCTTCTAGTAATAGGCTACCCTCCCTAATTAATCCTAGCATACTTTAGTTAAGACATATTAATATTATCTCTGTTATAGTAAATAAAACTATGGTATATATGCTTACTATACCTATAGAAATAGTCCCCTGGCTTACATACGGGATTTTAACTCCAGCACTAGAACGAGCTTAAAAAAAGATATTACTTAAAGTATGGAAGTGCTCTAATTGATATACAGGAGATAGGCAATGTCTTAGGTTAAATTGAAGATATAAGTGCAGAATTGGTGCCAGCAATGCTGGCTGGATTGCAGCAAGCGATCTGGCTGTGCATTGTTTAGCTAGGGGAAGTGGCACATAATTGGGCTAACCGTCCCGTCTCGTCTCTTCCCTTCTCTTCCCTTCTCTTCTCTTCCTCCTTCCTTTCCCTTCCTCCCTCCCTTCTCCTCCTCCTTCCCTTCCCATCTCTTCTCGTCCCGCTCTTTCTCGTCCCGTTTCTCTTTATCCTTCTCTTTATCCTTAGTTAAACTTCTAATAGTGCTAAATGACTGGTTTTATAAGCTTCTTAAGGAAAAAAGAAAGACGTTTAATGCTAATACGTATCCATTACCCTCCTATTAGAACAACATGTTTAAATTATGCCTTAAGGTGCTGTAAGAAAACTTAACATCCTTAAAGAAATGATTAAACTTGTAATAAAGTGTAAGGCTATATACACGCACTCTATTAACGGACGTTTTTATTAGCTTAGGTCCTAAAGTATTCTTCCTATACACTTTAGCGGCGCCTATTTTAAAGCTGGCAACGGTATTAGTAAAAAACCTCCTTTAAGAGCTTTAAGGATAGTAGGAGAATTGCCCCTACCCCTATAGTCTTGTAGTTGCTGCAAGTACACTTTATAAAGCCAATTTAATTAGCACATTAATTCCTTCGCCTTTAAAACGTCTGTCTTTAGAGGTAGATTCCTCTGCTAGTATAAAAGAGCCTTATATTTTAAATGAATTATTAATAAATATTATTAGAGGAACACTTAATATTAGCCTAAGACTTTTGGTTATTGGAGAGGCATTCTAAAGCTCCAATCCCTTAGGACGCTTATTAAACGCTTAGTATATAAGTCTTAGGTGCTTATTAATTGGTTGCTTATATATTTTAGAGCAAGATTTGTTATAAAAGGAAAGTACAATTTTATCTAACAATCCTAAAACCAATGGTTAGACACCTTGTTCTCCAAATTTAATGCATTAATACTTATCTAAGATAGACACCTCTTCTAAGAGTCCTCTAAGCGCTATTATACTAGTGTATTATTAAGTTATAGATAAACCATTATTAAAGCGTCCCCGGTTGAAATTGTAGTAAACTTTAGGTCTGTAAAATGACCTTTAATAAAATAACGTATCTGTGGTTAATATTGAATAGGAAATCCAATAATGCTAGGGGAGGGCTAGTACTGTTCTTTCTTATTTATAAGGCGCCATATAATTAAAAATCTCTTTAAGCTATTTCGCACCGGGATAAAGACGAGCAATTTATAGAGGAAGGAAAAGGAAAGAGGAGGACTAGCGGTTATAAATTGCCTATCTGTGTATATGCTAGAAAAGACAAATAAGGACGCTCTCCTTGTAGTTAGGATTGGCTATAACAATAGATAGAATATCTCTAATTTATTTGGTTTGGGAGACCTAGATACTCTAGAGTTTTAGGAAAATATTATAGGAGAAGCTAGAGATTAACTCTTATCTATAAATAAATGGCGTATATTGCTTCGGATTACTACTTATTACTACCTCTTTTTAAACTTAATCCATGCCCTTATTATATAACATTTATACCTAGTAAGAACCTCTTTTATTACTTGTCTATCTTCTATACCTAATTCTTTAACTACCTTTCCTTTACCATCTTTAATATTGCATAATCTGCCTTTAAATGTTATAGTCATGTTATCTATTATCTTAAATTTATAAGCTCTAATCGTCTCCTATTCTCCACTAAGTGCCTTATCCCTAGCCTTAGCGGATATAATCTATGTAGCTAGAAGTGCGACTGCGTAAGTTGGCAAGACTGGTGGCTATAAAGGAGAGGTGTTCTGTAGACGTGAAATACTAAGCAAATGTTATCTTTTATAAAGTGTTTTTAATTATAGATAGCCGTCTAAGGAGAAATAGCGGCTAATTTAGGAATTTGTTTTAGAATAAAAGGCTATAAAGCGCATGTGCATTAAAGCATAACTATTACAGAAGATATAAGTAATTAGGCATATGCTGCGTAAGGTGGAATAGCTAAGCTAATATTTACCTTAATAGCGAGAATAGAGTTACTGAATAACTATAAGAGGTAAAACGTAAGAAATATAAAAAGGGGTAGATTGTAGGCTTAAGCGGAGAGCAGCTTTATAGAACTGCGCTATGAACAATTAGCGAAGTAGGGTTAAAGGAAATTTATAAGGGAAAATAGAGGTGTTAATGGGTTTATGGCTGCTTAGGCATTGGTGCCTAATGGGAAGGCTTATATAAAAGAATTGCTAAGCGGGCTAAGCTGCGGATTTGCCCTGTCCTACTATTAAAGCTTTCTAGCGCAGAAGATTATGTGTATAATTAGGCCACCAGCTAAACAATGGGTAAGGCGTCCGCTATAATGCGCATTTCAGCTGTGCATTGGCCGCAGTCTAGGGGATTAGAGTTACCAGATACATATGGCCCCTCTACTAACTAAAATATCTCTAAGGATTGGATTCTTGTGGCTTGTTCTTATTTATAAGGCAAATTAACTACAGCTAGTTTATGCGCCTTTACGTTATATGTATAAGTTAATTAATTATTAACGCCCGACTTTATATTATTTGGATTGCCGTTTGGTTTCAGCTATATTATGTAATTTGAATTGGCTAACCAGGTTATAAACATAGTTTTAGCCTTGCATTCTCTATAGCTAGCCTACAACCAGACTAGCGCAAACAACAAATGCTAGAGAAAATGCATTACTATTTGCGCTAACTAGATTTGGATAACACAGGGTTGGTACATCTACTATAAATACTAATCTTATCTAAGAATAGCGTCTAAAATCTAGGGTAAATAATATATTAGTCAGCCAGATACCGGGATTTTGCCGCCCCTTTAAAGCCCTTACTATTTTAACATTATGGACCTTATTATAGTGCCACCCCCTAGCTATAGTTATAAGAATCTTATCAGCTAGGGAATTTTAGGCACTGTGTATTATAATAAACTCTAAAACGAGGTTATTAAAGCTCCAAATAACGCGAATTCTTAACGCTTTATTAAAGTCAAAAAGGAGATCTATAAGAGACTCGGTTAATATAATGGACTCTTGTAATACTATAGCTGCGAACTTTTCTAGAAGGATAACTGTACGGTAATACGTCTAGAACACGCTCTAAACGGCCAGCTCTATAGGTTTCTTTAGGACAAAAGCAACGATGTTGATTAAACTTTATAAATATGTTAGATTTTATAGCTTGCAGATGTTCTTGAATATGTTTACTCCAGAGGTGTTGTATATGGTGATATTTTGTGCCATAATATTCTCTTAGATGAACATTTGAACGTAAAGCTAATTGACTTCGCTGGTTCATTAATTAATAGATCTCCTCTTCTCGCTTTATACTTAGTTTAAGCCTAACCTCTATATCCAAGCACGCCTTAGAAGGACGAAATTTTTGCCTTTGGATTGGCTTGTTATTATATCTTAATGCGTTACATTACCTTTTACAAACTTTCTAATAATAATGTAGAGGATTGTTATAAATAAGGAATATTTCCCAAATTAAAGTCCCTAGGGGCATTTAGAGTTATTATTATAGGCTGTTAGAACGGCAAATATAACTATATGGATGGTGTTATTAAAGAAATAGGTAGGCAAGGTATATTTATAAAACTAGGAGTTTTAACTATCTAAACTTATTCATAGGTTTACAGAATCTATCCCCAGTAACGGCGCCGCGGCATTTCCTCTATACTCTTAAGGCTTTCCTTTTAACGTTTACAAAATCTTATCTTTAGCTTGAAAATCTAAAGGCTTCTCTATCCAGATTTATACTTTACCCATTTCTTAGGCGTTATTGGCGTTAATAAAGGTAAGTTTTATGCTTTATAAGTCCATTAGTTTTACTATCCTTATATATAGTGTAATATACTAACTATTCTTTATTTAGGATATGCTAGACAATCTCTAGTTGCTAGCAAGCTCCTAAATTGCGCCGTACTTTGTGTTATAGGTATTAGGTTAGAACACGCTTGCCCGCCTTATGCAATAGCGCTAAGGTAGGGGACGATACAGTTTGTCTTTGAGGAATGTCTTAGTCTCTTCTAGCACTTTTATATTAGACGGTAATCTTAGTAGATTGGCACATCTTAAGTATAGAGGAGTTTATAATTCGACGAATTCTTTTAAATGTGTTAATGGTAAAAGAGAGGATTTGTGATATAAACAAATAGGTGCTGTAATGCCTAGTAATATAATAAGTCTCACAACTTATAAGGCTCCGTTTTAATTAGATATACATAACACAGATAAGTTAGTAGTGAAATTTGGATAAAAACAGCTATATACAGCAACACCGCCTTAAGAAAATGCACTTAAATAATTGGACTACTAAATGTAAACCCCAGCTTCCTATTTTTATAGGACTAACCGAAATATAAGAATACGCCCAAGCTACTAGCCCCATCTCTTCTACACAGCAACCCTACCCTTTACTTTTGCAACTTTAGAAAAAGAGTGCACCTATAATAATCTAGCTTTGGCTTGCCAAACGCGTCTTTAGTAAGACTTAAGGGCATCTTTAAAATTTAAAAGCCCGCTCTTATAAACTTAGGTAGGCTTCTAAGCCACCTTATATTTACGCCCTAACTTAGTTATTCTTTCCCCTAGAATATTATTAATCTCCCATTTATCATCCAAGCTTATTTTATTATTTTTATTATTTTTAGTCCTAATACAATGCTTTATAGTAGGCTCTGGGTTTGGAACGTTGCTCTGGTTATTAGCAACGCCACCGCTATTACCGTCCTCGTCCTCGTTATAAGTACGATTGCTAGCCTTATTATGCGGCGGTTTAATGCTGTAGAGAAGGGTAGGCTCCTAAAGTAAAGGGCTGGCGGGCCGCAGAGTGGATACCGCTTACTGGTCAACTTGTGGGTATTAAGAGTCAACGTTGAGGATAGGAGGGATAGGGGGACTAGAAAACAAGTCTTCGCAATAGGTGGGTGGCCTTTATTGCTTCTAGGGACGTGGATTATTACCACCCTTACTACCCCCGCTACTCTCTTTAGCAGGGTTGTTAGAATTATAATTAGTAACATTGTCCTGCTTAAGCTTCCGCTTCCTTAGTATAAAGGATAATTCGCCTTCTATATTCCCTTTTTTATAATTACCCTCCTCCCTAATAAGCGGATTGTCTATGTTATATTATTAGGTTATGGTAATGATATTTTTAATATCTATAACTTACCAATATTATCTATATTATTGGCTATTAAGGAGTCTTGGTTAGTTATATAGGTCTCTAACTTTTATATAGCCTAGGGGACAGTCGCAATATCAATTTCCCTAGCTAGGCTATCTATTCCATTGACGCCTTCTGCTGTAGGTTTAAGATGGTTATACACAGATATACTAAAGAGATCTTCTAGCTCCTCTAAAGAAGGTAACTCCTTATCCTTGTTGTCCTTATTATTATAGTCATTTCCGCTACCTAATAATTGTTAAGCAAGGCCGTTATATAGGGGGGAAGTGTATACCTAACCCATAAGGTGCTAGTTAATTACCGACTTTATTAGCTTTATTGCCAGTATTACTAGCTCTATTACCTTTAGCTTTAGGTTCTAAGTTAAGGTCAGCTGTATTATCTTTAATAAATATTAGATTCGCTGCTAACCATTAGATACATTTATAGTTGTTAGGAGAAGGGGATAATTACTAAATTACCTTAATTGCTTTCTCTAGCGTCTTGGCTGTTACTTATATTCTTATAAATATCTTTATACTTGTTAAAAGCCTTAAAGTCTATAGGTGCCTTATTAGGTAAAATGTTTAAAAAAGGCAATATGGAATAACTTGCCCTCTTACAACTAGGCCAAATATTTTATAGGATTATCACTTAGAGGGAAGCGAGGTACTCTCCCCTTTTTCATCCTCTTTTTAGGTATATTGCTCACATTTGCCTTAGAAGCCGTAATTGCATAATACTAAGAAGCCTTTGGTTTTTTAGGGGGTATAGTGTAGAAATTAATATTATTAAGTGAAATTCCTAAATAAAAATAAAGGGGTTAAGAAGATGCCACTGTTGCTGCCGCTATTGTTATTAGAATTATTATTGCCTTGTGCCTTTCTAATAGCCCTAAAGAACGGGTCATGCTAGGCTTTTAAGTCTATACTGGTTCCCTCTTTACCACTAGCTTATATCCATAGTATATACACTAAAATAACCCCACTAGCTTAATAGCGAATCAAAACGTATAATCTATACTCTGTTGGCAATTACTGTTTGTAACACATAAAGGTTTATATAGGCTTAAACTCTATTATAAGATTAACGCCTATTAGGAAACTATGATTAAGACCCAACTAACTAAGCTGGCACATTTAGCCTCTAATAGGGGCATTATACTAAGCCTCCTTATTAAGGAGGTTAGTAGCAAAGTACCTTCTTTACCCTTATTCCTTAAAGTTAGGGCTAGCGCTAATATGTCCATTTTCTAACCCAATTATGCCAGTAAACTGGATCTTTTATATTAGATCCTTTGCAAGACTATAGTTCCTAGGGTTAGACGGGTTAAAGGCGTGCCGTAATTCTGCTATAAGCATTAAAAGACACTCTAAGTAATAAGGGCATCCTTAAATCTCTCCCCTAGATCTAAGGAACTTCCTTAGTTACACTCTATAGAGCTTACAGCCACTACTTAACCTCCTAAATATGCCTAAAAGCCTTACTTTTACCCTTGCCTATAGCTAAATATTATAAACAATATAAGGGAGTAGATAGCGTAAGTAGATTAGGCGATTACGCCTATATCTATCTCACTGCGCCCTTTTAGCTAATATAGCCACTATATAAAGTCCGTCTCCGTTAAGAGATTAAATACACAAATTTTTCTCTAGTATTTGTCAGCTAAGAGTAAAATTATAATATTAGCTCCACTAGAAGCTAGGCTGTACTACTAAATGGGCCGTTTACCCCTAGATTCTGCCTTATAAGTCTTAGGTCTATATAAAGGATATTTCCATAACTTATACCTCCTTAGCTAAATAGGGGGCTAGATTAAACTAAAGCCTAGCGGCTTTTTTAATTGTAATGCAATCCTCTAATTATTAGGGAAGAGTAAAGTTTAGGTCTAGGTTAAGGGGGCGCTAAGGAGGGCAAGGGCTTCCAGCCTCTGGCGGCGCAGCTTTGGCTAAGCTAAGCAACTGGCATTAGCCTATGGTTTTGCTAAGGACCCACTTCGGCACCCGGCTTCGCCTTTATTATAATGCTGTAATATAACACTACCTAACGCATCCTATAGCTCGCAGCAGCTATAACCTATATAATCTATTACTAGGCGGTTCTTGGCACAGCCTTATAGCCATTTATAGTTGTTCTAACAGGGATTAAGTCGCATATTATAGTTACGCCTAAGACACTGCTAGAGGCAGAGGTAAAGAAGAGGATGAATAGAAATGTTATTCTGGTATACTAATTGGTAACATAAATAGGAGGAGAGGAGAGAGAGAAGAAAGGAGGAATATAGTAGGACTAAAGCATACGTTAACATTAGGAGAGAGTATGAATGTATCCCATAGAAAGGGCCAAAGAGTTGCAGTGCTAGGTAATTGTTAGTATGAAATATATAGAGATTGGGGAAGGCGGGTAGAGCACCTATATAAACGCTAAGGGGATGGAAAATGCCTTATGGCTAATAGCTAGAGTTTAAGGTAGTATAGTAGCGGGAAAGAAAAAAGGAGATAGAGTATAAGGGCAAAAGCAGCGAGGGAGAAGGCCTTTTATAGTTAAGGTTGAGGTTAGGTCTTAGCCAAACTAGGGTAGAGAAATGAGCGCGCCTTGCCCATAAAGGAACCTCTATTTCCTAATGTGTGGTCTCCATCTTATTTTTTACTATATATACTAGTAAGTAGAACTAGTATAGCCGCCTTAAGACTATTAGGGCTCTATATAATAAGAAGCTGCTTATTTATATATTTAGTAGGCTAGCTTTCTACCTCCTATATTACTAGGACTTTAGTAATAAGCCATTTCTAGACTTTAATAAGCGGTTAGCGTAGTATAATATCCGCCTAATTAAGAGTAGTACTAGGGACTATAAGGCGGCCTTCTTATATAACTTACAGCGGAAGTAGGTTACTAAGGTATTCTAGTATATTAGCGTCTTCTTATAAAAGAAAACCTATATTAGATAAAGCGCTAGCGCTAAAATAGTAGAGCTAAAGGGGGTTAGTAAGGACAAGATTAGATACGCTAGTAGGTAAAACTAGAAGTAGATAGTTAGCTGCTATTTAAACTTACTACTATAGAAGTTTATGCAAATAATAGCTGGCTATACACCACAGATAGGCTGCTTTAAGATTTATAGGGCAAGCATTGCCCCCCCTAATATACTACTATTAATAATCTAGCCAGAGCTAGATATTTAGAAGGGTTAGTTTAGCCCTTAGGTTGGCTAAATTAATAACCTTATAGCTATAGGCGCCATAAACCTCCTATTTTATCTCTAGGAGGTTATTTTATAGAACTTGGTAGTCCTTTACAAGATATTCCTAAGTAACCCTATATAGAACTACCCTATCTACCCTTTATATAAAAGTTAAAATCTACCTATAGTAGGAGGAAAAAGGCCTTAGCTAGCTATTAATACTTTACTAAGCTATACTAGCTATTACGGACTACCTAAAGACTATAAATGCCTAGAATAACTAGAGAGTATATAAAAATAACTAGAAAGCACGCGAGCTATAGGCGTTATTTAATCATATGGCTAAGTCCTAGTAGGCGTAATCTTTATGGCTTTAATTGCTTATATCCAGTAGCCTTACCTTTTAGCTTAAGGTCCTTTTAGCATCTATATATCTATATTTAATAGCATACCTATTAATAGTATACCTACTAGCGCCGCCTTTATTTATCGCGGAATTAAGCTAGTATATATCAGCCTAGGCAAGCGCTATAGCTTCCCTTTTACTAGCGCTGTTATAGCTATAGCCGTAGCTATAGTAAGGGCCTAAGTCTAAGTAGCCGCCTATATATTATATATACCGCGTAGTAAAGTCTATATGGGCCCTTTAGCGTAAGTAGACTAAAGGGCTTAGAGGTAATTCTTTTATAGTAGTACTAAATTTTAAATAGGGCAGTAAATAGCGGGCTAGCTAGTAGAATAAGCTTTAGTAGTACTCCCTATAGCTTAAAATTATTAAGGAGATTAAGTAAGTTATATAGGCCTAAAGGGTTAGCAAGGAAGCGGCTATATAATAGATTAATCTACAATATAAGCAGATATAGTGCTTACTAGATTAGCTTTATAAACGGCTTTAAGCGGGTAAAAAGGCTTTAAAGTAGTATATAAGGAGTCCTCTATTAAAGCCTTTATCTATAGCCCTTTAGATGCTTATTTTAATATGGTATAAGTTTAGTAGGGTACTTATATAATAATAGCGCCTAACTTAAAACGCAAATATTTTTATTAACCTATAGCTAATTCTTACTATTTTAGTATAAGTAAAAAGCTCTTAGCTAGCTCTACGTATAGCGCTTAATAGGTATTAAGAGCGCGGCGTTACTAGTAATTATAGATTAACTATAGACATAGGGTAATATCTATATACTATTAAGCGTATAGGCCTCCTGCCTGCCAAATTATAACTTAGCTGCTAATTTAGCCACATAACACAAACCGTGGATATACTATTAATATTTATAGGCTTAGCGCTAAGCTGTGGACGCCAGCGTAGGAAGGGATACTATAGTTTTCTTATCTTTTATAAATTCGCTTAATAAGAGCCGTAGACATTAATAGTATATCCACGGTTTGTATTATATAGCTAAATTAGTAGCTAAGTTACAATTTAGCAGGCGGGAGGCCTATGCGCTTAGTAGTATATAGATATTACCCTATATCCATAGTTAATCTATAATTGCCAGCAACGCCACGCTCTTAATACCTATTAAGCACTATATATAGAGCTGGCTAAGAGCTCTCTACTTATACTAGAATAGCAAGAATTAGCTATAGGTTAATTAAGATATTTATATTTTAAGTTAGGCGCTACTATTATATAAGTATCCTATTAAACTTATACCATACTAAAATAAGTACCTAAGGGGTTATAGATAAAGGCTTTAATAGAGGACTCCTTATATACTATTTTAAAGCTTTTCTACCTGCTTAAAGCTATTTATAAAGCTAATTTAGTAAGTACTATATCTACTCCTATTATAAATTAACCTACTATATAGCCGCTTCTTTACTAACCCTTTAGGCCTACGCGACCTATTTAATCTCTTTAATAACCTTAAGCCGTAGGGAGTACTATTAGAGCTTATTCTACTGGCCAGCCTACTATTTACTACCCTATTTAAAATCTAGTGCTACTATAAAAGGATTACCTCCAAGCCCTTTAGTTTACTTACGCTAAAGGGCCTATATAGACTTTACTATACGGCATATATAATATATAGGCGGCTGCTTAGACTTAGGCCCTTACTGCGGCTATAGCTATAGCTGTAACAGTACTAGTAAAGGGGAAGCTATAGCGCTTACTTAGGCTAATACGTATTAGCTTAATTCTATAATAGATAGAGGCGGCGCTAGTAGGTATGCTATTAGTAGATATACTATTAGATATAGATATATAAATACTAAAGGGACCTTAAGCTTAAAGGTAAGGCTACTAGATATAAGCAATTAAAGCTATAAAGACTGCGCCTACTAGGACTTAGCTATATAGTTAAATAACACCTATAGCTTACGTGCTCTTTAGTTATTCTTATATACTCTTTAGTTATTTTAGGCATTTATAGTCTTTAGGCAGTCTGTAATAGCTAGCTAGGGCCTTCTTCCTCCTACTATAGGTAGGTTTTAACCTTCTATATAAAGGGTAGATAGGCCTTATATTAAAAAATAGGGTGGTTCTATATAGGGTTACTTAGGAATATCTTATAAAGGACTACTAAGTTCTATAGGGTAACCTCCTAGAGGTAGAATAGGAGGTTTATAGCGCCTATAGCTATAAGGTTATTAATCTAGCCAACCTAAGGGCCGAACTAACCCTTTTAGATATTTAGCTCTGGCTAAATTATTAATAGTAGTATATTAGGGGGGGCAATGCTTACCCTATAAATCTTAAAGCAGCCTATTTATAGTATATGGCTAGCTATTATCTATATAAACTCCTATAGTAGTAAGCTTAAGTAATAGCCAACTATCTACTCTTAGTTTTACCTACTAGCGTATTTAATCTAGTCCTTACTAGCCCCTTTTAGCTCTACTATTTTAGCGCTAGCGCTTTATTTAATATAGGTTTTCTTCTATAAAAAGACACTAATATACTAGAATACCTTAGTAATATACTTCTACTATAAGTTATATAAGAAGGCCGCCTTATAGTCCCTAGCACTGCTTTTAATTAGGTAGATATTATACTATACTAACCGCTTATTAAAGTCTAGACATGACTTATTACTAAGGTCCTAATAATATAGGAGGTAAAAAGCTAGCCTACTAAGTATATAGATAAGCGGCTTTTTATTATATAGAGCCCTAATAGTCTTAAGGCAGCTATACTAGTTCTGCTTACTAGCATATATAGTAAAAAACAAGATGGAGACCACGCATTAGGAAATGGAGGTTCCTTTATAGGCAAGGCGCGCTTGCTTCTCTACCCTAGTTTGGCTAAGACCTAACCTTAACCTTAACTATAAAAGGCCTTCTTCCTTACTGCTTTTGCCCTTATGCTCTATCTCCTCTTTTCTTTCCCGCTACTGTGCTACTTTAGACTCTAACTATTAGCCGTAAGGCATTTTCTATCCCCTTAGCGTCTATATAGGTGCTCTACCTACCTTTCCCAATCTCTATATGTTTTATACTAATAATAACCCAGCGCTGTAACTCCTTGGCCCTTTTTATGGGATATATTTATACTCTTCTAACGTTAACGCGTGCTTTGGTCCTATTGTATTCCTCCTCTTTTCTTTTCTCTCTTCTCTCCTCCTGCCTACGTCCCCTACTAATTAGTGCACTAAAATAATATTTCTATTTATCCCCTTTTTTACCTCCGCCTCTAGTAATGTCTTAGGCATAACTATAGTATGCAACTTAATCCCTATTGGAATAGTTATAAATAGCTATAAGGCTATGCTGAGAACCACCTAGTAATGGATTATATGGGTTATAGCTACTGCGAGCTATGAGATGCGTTTGGTATTGTTGCATTGCAGCGTCACAATAAAGGTAAAGCTGGACGCCGAAGTAGGTCCTTAGCAAAACTATAGGCTAATGCTAATTACTTAGCTTGGTTAAAGCTGCGCCGCTAAAAGCTGGAAGCCTTTACCCTTTTTAGTGCCTTTATAACTTAGACCTAGACTTACTTTTCTCTAGTAATTAGAGGATTGCATTATAATTAGAGAAGCCGCTGGGCTTTAGTCTAATTTAGCCCCTATTTAGCTGAGGAGGTATAAGTTATATAGAAATATCCCTTATATGGACCTAAGACTTATAAGGCAGAATCTAGAGGTAAATAACCTATCTGGTAGCATAGCCTGACTTCTGGTGGAGTTAGTGTTATAACCTTGCTCTTAGCTAACAAATACTAAAGGAAAATTTGTGTATTTAATCTCCTAACGGAGCCAGACTTTATATAGTGGCTGTATTAGCTAAATGGGCGCAGTGGGATAGATATGGGCGTGATTACCTAACCTACTTGTGCTATCTACCCCTTTATGTTATTTGTGACATCTGGCTATAGGTAAGGGTAAAAGTAAGGCTTTTACGTATCGTTAGGAGGCTAAGTAGCGGCTATAAGCTCTATAGAGTGTAACTAAGGAAGTTCCTTAGATTCTGGGGAGAGATTTAAGGATGCCCTTATTACTTAGAGTGTCTTTTAATACTTACAGCAAAATCACGGTATGCCCTTTACCTGTCTAACCCTAGGAACTATGGTCTTATAGAGGATCTAGTATAGAGAATCTAGCTCGCTGGTATATTAGGTTAGAAAACGGACATATTAGCGCTAGCCCTAACTTTAAGGAATAAGGGTAGAGGAGGTACTTTGCTACCAACCTCCTTAATAAGGAGGCTTAGTGTAATGCCCCTATTAGAGGCAGAATGTGCTAGTTTAGTTAGTTAGGTCTTAATTGTAGTTTCCTAATAGGTGTTAATCTTATAATAGAGTTTAAGCCCATGCAAACCTTTATATATTATAAACAGTAATTGCTAATAGAGTGTAGATTATATGTTTTAATTCGCTATTAAGTTAGTGGGGTTATTTTAGTATAGATGCTGTGAATATAAGCTGGTGGCAAAGAGGGAACTAGTGTGGACTTAAAAGCCTAGCGTAACCCGTTCTTTAGGGCTATTAGAAAGGCATAAGGCAATAATAACTCTAATAATAATAGCAGTAGTAACAGTGGCATCTTCTTAACCCCTTTATTTTTATTTAGAAATTTTACTTAATAATATTAATTTTTATACTACACCCCCTAAAAAACCAAGGGCTTCTTAATATTATGTAATTACAGCTTCTAAGGTAAATGTGAGCAATATACCTAAAAAGAGGAGGATAAAAAAGGGGAGAGTATCTTGCTTCCCTCTAATAGATAATCCTATAAGATATTTGGGCTGGTTATGCGAAGGCAAGTTATTCCATATTGCCTTTTTTAAATATTTTACCTAATAAGGCACCTGTAGATCCTAAGGCTTTTAATGAGTATAAAGATATTTATAAGAATAAAAGTAATAGCTAAGACGCTAAAGGAAGCAATCAAGGTAATTTAGCAATTATTCCCTCCCTCTTTCCCTAATAACTATAAATATATTTAACGGCCAGTAGTAAATCCAATATTTATTAAAGATAATACAGCTAACCTAGACTTAAAACCTAAAGCTAAAGGCAATGGAGCTAGTAATACTGGCAATAAAGCTGATAAAGTTAGCGATTAATTAGCACCTTATAAGTTGGGTATGCATTTCCCCCTTATATAACGGCCTTGTTTAACAATTATTAGGTGGCGGAAATAACCGCAGCAATAAGGATAACAAGGATAAGGAGTTACCTTCTTTAGAGGAGCTAGAAGATCTCTTTAGCGCATTTATGTATAACTATCTTAAACCCACGGCAGAAGTTAATAAAATGGATAGCCTGGCTAAGGGGATTAATATTGTAACTATCTCCTAGGCTATATAGAAGTTGGAGACCCATGTAGTAACTAACTAAGACTTCTTAATAGCTAATAATATAGATGATATTTGTAAGTTATAGATATTAAAAATGTTATTACTATAACCTAATAACCATAATATATAGACAATCCGCTTATTAGGGAGGAGGGTAATGTAACGGCTCAAACCATTGAACAAATGTCTTGACGTAGACTTGAACAAACGCTTCCAAGGTGAAGCGAACGAATGCTGTATTACGAAGATATTAAGCTGAGGAGCAAGAGAAGGTGGTAAGGCCACGTCCATATGCACATGCCAAGTCCTAAGCGAACCCCTGACTAGGTGACGCGCTCCAGCGCCGTTACAGGTAATTATGAGAAAGGGAATACGGGAGGCAAATTATTCTTTATGCTAAAGAAGCGGAAGCTTAAGTAGGATAACGTTACCAATTATAATTTTAACAACCCTGCTAAAGAGAGTAGTAGGGGTGGTGAGGGCGGTGAGGGTAGTAATAGTCTATGTTTTTAGAAGCAACAAAGGCCACCCGCCTATCGCAAAGACTTGTTTTCTAGCCCCTATATCCCTCCTATCCTTAACCTTGACTCTTAATACCTATAAGTTGACTAGCGAGTGGTATTTATTTCTGCTAGCCCTTCGCTTTAGAAACCTACCCTTCTCTACGGCATTAAACCACCGCATGACGAGGCTAGCAGTTATATTCATAATAAGGGGGGTGGTAATAGCGGTGGCGTCGCTAACAGCTAGAGTGACGTTTTAAACCCAGAGCCTACTATAAAGCGCCGTACCCAGGCTAAAAAAGACAAATTTAATAAAATAAACTTATATAATAAATGGGAGATTAATAATATTTTAGGGGAAAGAATAACCAAGTTAGGGCGCGAATATAAGGTGGCTTAGAAGTCCACCTGGGTTTATAAGAGCGGGCTTTTGAATTCTAAAGATGCCCTTAAGTCTTACCAAAGACGCGTCCGGCATGCTAAGGTTAGATTACTATAGGTGCACTTTATAAAAGTAAAGGGCAGAGCTGCCGTGTGTAAGGGATGGTGGTAATACTTTAGGGTATCCTCATTCTTAGATAGTGGTGCTTTTTTTAGCTTAGAGGTCTATTTCTAGTTCAGCATTCTTATCCTTAGCGTATTTAGCAGGAGTATCTTATAATCGCCAGTCTAATAGATTTAAATTCTTTATATGCTCTACACGACATACGGCGATAAAACTCTAATTACCGCCTTACGTAAGCCATATTCTCGCTTAGCCAGTTATATTATGCCACGTTTTTATATTTTAGAGTCTTAATACCGCTTTAATTAAGGACACTTTAGCATCCTGGCTTATTTTCTATAGCGGCTTATACGGATTACTTTGCGTCCTGCCTTTTACTTATCCCACATTATAGGTGCGCCAAAGAATAACTGCTGTAAGCCCCACTAAAGGACTAATAAAATATACCTCTTAGCCCAAGAGAATTCCAACTATTTTCTAACTATTTTCCACTTAAATTCTCCACTTAAATCCCTCCTCCGCCATCCTACTTAGGACAGCCTCCTTTTTAACATACCTAACACCATAGCATTAATTTAGGCATTGTAACGAAATCAGCACTAACTATTATTAATTAATAGCGCTATAACCAAACTCCTTATAACTACCTAAATAATTAAACTCTGGGAAGGTGTAAAGCCTTATAAGCGTAAACGTATCCAAGAAGCCTTTAATATACTTATAAAGCTAGTAGAGCCTCCTAGCTTTAAAACAGGCAAGAGGCAAGAGAGCTGCTGGCATTTCCTAAGGAGAATTAATAATAACTATAGTCCTTAAATGGTTATAATTAGTGCTGTTAGGCTTAGGTAATTAACTATTGTAAGTATAAGAGAGTATAATAGACTTTGCCTCCCTTTAGAGATTAAGGAAAATAAAAAAGCCTTAAAATCCCTAATTCTTCAAATGCTGGCGGAGGAATATACTGCAAAAGGTTGAAAAGTCCCGCTGTGATAATGCCTAACAGCTAACCATACTAGCCCTATTAAGTATATATAGTACTACGGAAAACTAAACAGCTATTACCTTGCGGGCGTCTTAATAAACCGCGGATACTTTACTACTACAGCCTATAAAATCGGATTAGTTAGCCGCGCTAAAGCTAAGCTCTCTAGATATACGCAAGCAACCTTATACTAAGTATTTAGAGGCCTCTAATTCTATACCTTTATTAGGCGTCGCTAAATCTAAGAAAGGATTTAAAGAATAACAGCTTTAGGGCGAGTAGATAAGTATGTAAAACGTTCTTTATTGGGCAAATATTTGCTACTAACTAGTATTTGCCTTAGACTTATTTTCTATGTAGGTCTTTTAGCTAACATTATAAGACGTTTAAGCTATTATTATGTCTGACTAAATCTGGGGTAAAGTGTGGTTAACGGAACTACACCAAAACCACTTGTTTCCATTTATGACAATAGCTATCTTAAAGGCAATATGCGACTACTTTAGTGCTTAACATTACCGTCTTATGTAAGGTATCTATATGTAAATGTGGAATTAGCCTATTTCTTTACGGCATATTTAATTTTAATAGCTTTAAGGAAATGGTAGTACTATCTGGCTTTCTACGGCAATATTACCAATCTATTATTATTCTTACTATCTTCTATCCCAACCATGCTAATAAAAATATTTTCCTATTTGTTATCTGATGTTTAATAGATGTTAAAAAAGCCACTGACGCTAGAGATATTAATAATGATGGCTATAGTATTTTTAGGTGGGGAGGTCTAATATATGGTTTTGGTAGAGGGACTAGACTTAATTTAACACTTATTATAATTTAGCTACTTAAAAATTAGTCTATAATATAATTATTCCCAGCTAGACTGTGAAGAGAAACTTACCTCGGTCTTGCATATTTCTATAAGTTTGCTATCCATTAAAGACTTTAATGCCTTAATTATTCGCACTATATCCTGGTTAGTAATGCGCTCTACGCTTCCTAGTCAGCCGAAATTAATTAAGTGCCTCTAGGAATATCACAGCGCGGGAGTTAGAGATATAGCTAAATATCCAAAATATAGGAGATGAGGATATTTAAGGAGTTTGGATCTTGCGTAAGAATAAGAGCTCTATATATATAAGTATGTAAAATGTCGCGTTATTTAATGGCTAGGATGGCTCCTACCTAACTTTGTTATAAATCTTTAGTGGCCCTAATATGCTCTGAATTTGCTAGATAGTATATAGCTGCGTCTGTAACTGCGCCTAGATTTACTAGCCCTCGGTACCATTTTATAAAGGAATATATATATTATATTAGTGGGGAACCTGTAAAAATTATAGCAGTGCTGCCTAATAACTAGTAAGATTACCTTACGCCCGCCTGATTGCGGTATAGTAGGGCATTAGCTTATATATATGTGATATAGAGGGTTGCCTACCTAAACTGGGCATGGTTATTAAGCCACACTTTAAGTATGTAAGACTCCGCCTATTAGTTAGGCACTATTAGAAGGGAGAGTGCGATTTAAATACGTATATATAAGCAAAAAAGAGGATTAACCGCTTTGCTCTCCTTAAGAAACAGTTTCCTAAATATAGTTACTTGTAAAACTAGCTTTACCTTTAACTATGTAGCTAAAATTTTGGCCTGCCTCGCTTAGGAGTTACTTTACCTAACTAAGTTAAGCAAATGCTCTTATCCTTATATAATTACTCTATTAGTTATAGGGCCTACTATTAGCACTAATGGTTAGGGGCCAGTCTTGGCACTTAGGCGTTCTGCCTATTAAAATAGTATGCCTAAATTAGTAAGGGGTAGGTTTTAGTCGCTCTTTAAAGGAGGGTTTTCCAGCTATAGAAAATAAGCATTTAAAGTAATAATGTTACGGCATACCTAGTGATAATGCCCTTTTAAATGAATTGAACAAAAGTTATATTGCATATTTAGCTGTAACAATCTATTAAGCACTGTTGCGCCATTACTAAGTCACATCTAGGAGCCTCTTAAGGCCTGTAGTATATCCAAATTCTATGTCTTAATGCCTCCTATCCTTCCTATAATATTTTCTTAGTAAACACCTCTTATTGGGTCTCTACCCCAATAAGGTTAAGCAGCATTTCCTTTAAATATTGGACTTTCTCTAGATTGTTATAAGCGTTGTAGTGATTAATAAGGTTTTGGAAAGCCTTATCTTCTTTATCGTCTATTATTAACCTATGGTCTTTAAAATAAGAGTAAATAATATCGCGTTGTCTCTTAAATTCCTTCTTCTAGTTGTTGCTGATTTCACTCTATTTTAGCGTTAGAAGCTAGATTAGCTGTAATATATAAAGCTATAAAAACTTATATATAAAGGCTGGCAATTGTTCTATATATTATATACGGAACATATTGCTGGGGACATAATTTTGTAGATATTAGAAACGCTAGGGGAGTGTTCTTAGAGCTAAGTATACGACTGTCTTTAATTAACTGTATGCTGTATCCTTAACCTTAACTTGGATAAATTAAAAGACTAAAAATGTTAAAGAGCGAAGAGATTCGTGTGAAAGTATGCGTAGGTCTAAAATTGGAGGCTTTAAATAACCTAGAAAATGAGAATAGAACGCTAATTGCCTGCAAAAAAATTTATTAGTGGGCTATTGTAGGCATAGAGGTGTTTGGATAACTAAGCTAGTAAGTACTGGAGTGCTAGGGAGATAAATCGGCCGCTTGTTTAATGCTTTTTTAGTAGGGATCCAGCTAGAGGTATAGAGAGGTGGTAATTGCATTGTATATACACGGCATATGCATATACACAATTATCTGTTGTGCTCCGCCTCACCTTTAGCATTTAGGAACCGTTAGAAAACTATTGGAAAACTATTGGAAAACCATTAAAAAACCATTGGAAACCACTAGAATGATACTAAAATTGGATTAGGAGGCTATTAGCAGTTAAAGCAACTACTTAAACTCGTCTCCTTGTAACGGCGCTTTGCATTAATTATGCCTTCTATAATTAGATTAGGCGATATCTTTTTTTTAAGCTTACTCTAATACTGGAGCTAAGATCCTGTATATAAGCCAATAAGTATATACACTATAGCTTTATTTACCATAGCGGAGACAATATTAACATATATTAACTAAAGCCTACTAGAATTAATTAGGGAAGGTAGCCTATTACTAAAAAAGGGGCGCAGATACACCTGTGGCGCAGCTTATGTTATATAAGAAAAGGGTAGACCCAGCCTAAAAAAAATACCATTTAGCTCCTCTTTCTACTTAGCTCTTTCTTTAGATTAGTATTACGTTACTAAAGCTTTATAGAGTAATAATACTAGTTGTATCTAAGCCTGTTACGCCAGCGCCTTTACTGCCTTGCAATAGCATAAATATACCCCCTAGTAGCCTAAGCCAAACGTATCCGCATTATAGGCAGTTAGTGTAGGATCTTATAATTAAAATGCTTATAGCTGTGTTAAAGATAGTTTAAGCGGCCCTACCTCCTCTACCTTCTCTACCTTCTCTACCTCCCCCTATAAGTTTAGGGGTTAAAGAGATACCTAAAGTAAGAGGTTCTAAGGTTGAAGTTAAGGTGTTAAATAAGATATATGCTCGCGAAATCCCTAAAACATACTTGGAAATACGCTAATATAGCGTCTGCTATAGCTAGGACAAATAAAGCTGCTAGTATAAGACTACAGAGACTTCGCTAGATACATTAAGTGAGCGTAATATGTATAATCAGTATATTTATATCCTTTGGAAGAAATTTGGTCTATCTCTTAGGTGCCTTCAAACATATTAACTTAGATACTAACTTTAAGCTAGAAAAGAACAAGACTATAGCACGTACCTAGGCATAAATTCAGAAGAAGTAAGAGACGCCTTATAAGTGGTGCTAAATAGTATATAAGCTATCTCCCTTCGGGAAGACAAGCCTATAGTAAGTGGACCTTTTTATAGATATAGCTTATTCTAATTTAACTTCTAGATTCCTACAAACCTTATGTTTAATTTCTTACCTTAGTTAAAAATACACCAGGAGAGTCTTTCTCCCAACTTAATTGGCGCTAAGTACTTTTAGGGGTTACTAAGATTCCTTAAAGACTATTTTGCGTCTATAACTAATAGTTTTCTACCACTTCTAGACCATAGCAAAATTAATTTTAATCTCCTTTAGGCCTTATTTAAACCAAATACATATATCCTTATAATTTGCGAAGGCTTGGATTAACCAAGATGCCTTATATATGATTTAGGCAACTTTAAAACCTTACTTTTTAGCAAAAAGAGCTTTGAACTTAACTGTTACTATTTTGGCTATAATAGGAAGGCGTTTAGTGAGGTAAAAACCACCCTCTCTATTCTGGAATTCCGTTTAACTATAAAAATTATGTCTTTTAAGGTATTTCTGCTGGAGCGTTATAAGAGACAAGCTGAGATAAAGTAGGATCTTATTAGTAATAGTCTGAAGTTCGTATCTTTAAGAGGCATTAACTACTGTAAATATAAAGAGATCGCCTTTTTCTAGACCAAAGATGGCCTGTTGAGATTTTCTATAAGTGGTCGTATTATAGTGGACACAATAGCGTTTTATTGTTAGAATGCTAACTATAGTAAGTAGCTAATCGCTATAAATATATATGGAATTGGCGTGTATAATTAAGGGACCAATCTATAAGGTAATGTAAAGAATTAGGGTTTAGTTCCTAAGGAGATAGGAGACAATAAGTACCTAATCTATCTACTAATAGCCCTGGCCTTTAGTTTAGCTAATAAAAAATAAGGTTAGGCTTTCTACACTTTTTTTAGAGCTAGTGAATTATATATACTAATACAAGCACTAATAGGTGAATTTGCCATCGCTAATATTAAGGACATTAAATGGAATCCCTTGGCATTTAAGTCACTTGTAATTAAGGAGGATAAGAAAATGGTGCTTTAAGGACTTGTAAAGAGCTACTAGTCTGGGTTTAGGGAATTAAAGTTTAATAATATAATTAAAGGGAAGGGGAAAGACCTAGTCTTTTTACTATAGTAAGTTTTCTAGTAAGGTATTGGCTGTTTTAAAGGCTAACCGTTTTAGTAGCCTACCTAGGGTAGGAAAGATATTAATAGCTAAAGCACTTGCCAAATCTTAGAGGAGACCCCTCTATATGGTTTGTTCCCCTTTATAAGTGTATTTATATACTAGTTTAACTATAAGAAGGCTTGTGTGGGAGACCTTAATATAGATCCAGCCCGTTTGGAACAAAACCTAGCTCTAATAGTTGAAAACGTTTACCGCTAGAGCGCTGTCCTTCTTCTAGATAAGGCTGATGTCTTTCTTATAGAAAGAACTTTAAATAATGTTTAATATAATAGCCTAGTATCTATCTTTCTGTGATAGATGGAGTATTTTTAAGGTATTATATTTCTCACAACAAATAGGATTACTATATTTAATATAGCTATACAGAGCAGAATATATCTTGCACTTAGATATAATAAGCTAAAAAAACTGGTAAGAGAGTAGGTATGGAAGGACTTCCTAAAGCAAGCTAATACTACTGCTAATATCTCTATAAGGGATATGGAGCGGCTTTTAGACTATTAATTAAATGGAAAACAGGTAAGGCAATGTTTAAATAAAAGTTTTAAGCCTGGCGCCAATATACTATATTAAATTAAGAATACTATACGGATTGGCTACGGCTTGGCTAAAAGTAAGGGGAAGAAACTTATATATAAGCATTTAGATAAGGCTCTTACGTTAAATAAAGATTTCAAAAGTGACTTTAAAGGTACTGGATTAGTTAAGAATATAAACTCGTATATATAGATTTGCTTATATACATACAGCATTAAATATCTTATAGATCTCGTAGCTGGTGGCATTATTACTTATTGCTTTCTTAAAATTACTTATTTGCTTCTGTAACAACAAGGCCTATATAGTAGGCTATGGCGCAGGTGAATTGCTTGTAGATCTAGGAATAGGAGAACGGAAGCTATAGGGCATTGGTTCCTATAAGGGAGTGGAAGATATAAGCGTTAGTTCCCGTAAGGAATTAAAAGCTATAAGGCGACAAAGAAAGCGGGTAATAATCCCTGTAGAGAACCGTAAGCTGTATAAGATTAGTTTCCGTAGGGGAGCGGGAGAAATCGCTATTAGTTCCTATATGGCAGTAAAAGCCGTATAGGAGTAGGAGCTATAGGGTATAGTTCTTACAGGGTAGTAAAAGATATGGTTACTGTATATAGGAACGGGATTTATAGGGGATTTGTTCCGTAGTGGATCTAAAAACAGGAAAACGGAAGCTGTAGGGCATTGGTTCCCGTAGGGGAGAGGAAAACGTGGCTGTAGGCTCCTATAAGGGAGCAAAAGCTATATGGGAATATAAGCCATAGGGGATTGGTTCCTGTAGGGCGGTAGAATATGTGGGCATTGGCACCCACAGGGGATTCGTTAGTGTAGGGGATTTATTGCCGTAGGGGATTTGTTACTATAGGGGAGTAGATCCCGTAGGGGAGTGGATTCTGTAGGGAATTTGTTAGAGTAGGGGATTGGCTCCTATAGGGGATTAATTTAAGTAGGGGACTTATTTAAGTAGGGGATTGGTTAGAGTAGGGGATTAACTCTCCTACGGCCTCTATTTAGGCGGCATAAGGCTGCTTCTAATAGGCTAGGGAGTGGATTATATGTTTTATGGAAATATAAAGCCTATATAGGATGGCAAGGTGTAAGGAATTAATAATCTGGTAAAAGATTAGGTTATCCGCTTTCCTAGGTTTATTTAGCCCCAGCAACTCGCCCTATGCTGTTTTATATACGTTTTAACCAAGGCTACTATCTGGCCTTAGCCGCCTAAATCTCTGCAAAACTTCGCTTATATAGTGGAAGAGTAATGAAATATTATTCTATCTACTTTGCTAGTACCTTTAGATCCTTCCTTGCTTTCTAAAGCACCTCTTTTATTTAAAAAGGAAGTTTTTTATCCTTTTCCTTTTGCCTCCTACCGCCTGGAAATACTACCTTCCGTAATCTATTGACCTAAGGGATTAGTGGCTGATAGTATGGTGAAAAGTTATTACCTATAGTCTTAAGAAAATCCTCTTTATTAGCTACTGCCCCTTTTTTTATTTTAGCTAGCTCTTCCATATCTATGGAATTCCACTTATTAAACCTGTTAACAATATTGCCTTTCTTATTAGGTCTATTATAGTAAATGCATATCCAGAATAGCACCTAGAAGAATAACTTAAAATTATGCTAAGCTAAGTGTATCTCGCCTAGGAGCACTCTAATCGCTATAAACGCTTTTATACTAGTTTTACCCTGTGCTCCTAAAGGCCCTTCCTACTGCTTCTTAATTGTAAGATTGAAGTTAATTAAAAATACCAGCTAAGAAGGATTGTTGTCTTCCTTATGTATTATAAGGTTGCCTATTAAAATGTTATATTAAATAATACCAGCCCGCGTATATAAAGACTTGTATCCTTTAACACTACCCTCTAGTGCAGTAAATATTGCAGCCTAAGAGCTTATCTTGTAAAGAGGCTTTCTATAATCCCTAGTAATAACGCGTTAATGTACTCAATTTAGGGTTGTAGGGCGCCTTCCACCTTTAGGCGGAGAGCCTAAATACGTGCGCTTGCTGGGCGGTAATGGGGCGTTAATGTAGCTGGACGACCTCTTTTTGCTAGAACTTTGGCCTTTTCTTATACTTATTTTCACTCTAGCCAGTCTTAGAGGCATTATTAAGTCTTCTAGCTTGTAGTTTGTTGCTCTTATAATATTTAGCCCCTTACGGATGTTATTGTAAATATTATCTTCCTTACCGCCTATATAAACTGTCTTATGGTGATAGTACCTAGCTATGTTAACTACTCCTTTCTTTATTACCTTATATAGCAGTTTACCTTCTTCTACGCGCTGTAGGTACTACTATAAGTTTTTAATAATAAGGGGTATTTTAGAGGTGTCCCCCTTATAGTATACCCTTTAGTAAGTAGTTGCTTGACTGGTAATACAGCGTCCCTACTTTATAAGGATAAGACGCTTGGTCTAATTATTGCGCACAACCTTAATATATTGCTTGCCGTTTAATGTTAGAATGGTAGGGTTGAACCTAAGCTGCTCCTTATTTATCTAGAGAAATCCCAACATTGCTAAGGTAAATTGTAGTCCGTCTTTATTAATATTGAATGGTGATAATACAATGCCTCCTACCCGGTTATACTCCTATAGCCGCATAATAGATCTATAGAGGGTAAAGCCTAGGATAAAGTAACAAGTGTCCTAAGCAGCAAAGACTTCTCTTATATATTTTCCTAAATTAAACCATGCTTGTGAGGCTATATTAGTGTTTAGATTACTCTTTAGCTCTCCTAGTATAAGTATATGCAATTAATAGCATTAAGAGCTTTTGCTGGCTATTAGATTATCTATATAACCAATATCTAGCTTTTGCTTTACTGTAGACCCTTATAAGGGCTGCTTAGTATATACGATAAGCGTTTGTTGTGTCTTTGGGGCGGACCTATACTCCTCTACAAAGCCTAAAAATGATTTAATTAGGTTATTAAACCACTCTAGGATATTATCTTGCTTTGTACTTTTAGGCCAGTTATGCTAGCTGCCCTTAGCGTATAGTAGATTGTCCCCTTCCTTGCATTTCTTAAAAACGGCAGCACTTGCCTCTTTAAGACCTTTTACTCCCCTAAAGAATACTTTATATAAGCTAGGAATCTCTATATAAAGAAGGCCTAGCTCTTTCTTTAGAATATAATCTATGTATTTCCTATGTTCGGACAAGTTAGTAAAGCTACTTATGTTGCGTAAATATAGGGTTTAAACGTGGAATAGTAGCGGTTAGGGGGGAGGCGTAGACTCTGTTATGGTGGCGATAGTATTGCTCTAAACGTCCTTATCTAATTTATAATTGAGAACTATTTTTAGGAGAGGGGTAAACTGTTTAATATTAAAGTCATTAGAATTAACTAAAGGGAGGAGTTAAAGAAGGTCACTATAAAGAGTGCCGTGGCTAGCGCTAGACGGGAGTAGTCAAGCAGTGAGAAGGTTTTATAATACTAGAATAAGGTTAACAACGAGATTCTTAAGCCCTATATGTGTTAGACGGGACCTATAGTAGACTAATTAATAATTACCTTTATTGCCTATCTGGTGCAATAAGTCTAAAGAGCTAGAGATGCCTAGATTTTAATAAGTTAAGTTAAATGAATTGTGAAAGCTATTTAGTCCTTCCCTAATAGGTTCCGCTTTGATTATCTCTAATCTAGAGAGATTTGCTATTGCGGGCAAATATAACAAAAGCTATATTAGGGTGGCCGGCGTGGTAGGCGGGTAGGTAGATAGGAAGGGTATATTAAAGATACTAGTATATAAGGACGGTATAATAGTAGATAAGTGTAGGGAGGTTAAGAACATATTGGGCGCGTCTTGTAATAAGGAAATAATTAGGGAGAAAAGTGTAAGGAAGAAAGCAAGGTGCGAGTGAACGCAAGGATTAAAGATTGGGCGTGGAAAAGTTAAGCCAACCTAATGTGGCTTAGACTAAGGCTTTATAGGGCTTAGTTAAATACTAAGCTATAATGAATAGGCAGCGTTTTCTGGTCTATGACTGGTTATACTTATTGGTTTTAGTTTGTTCTGTAACGCGTAAGGCTCTAATATAGTAGAGCTCTTATATAGTGAGGCTAAAGGGGCGCCTAAGAATGCTAACAAACAATTACTAGTCCTGAAATGAGTTAAATCTAACATATTAAATACGGATATAGTTAACCTCTTTTTATAGCGGTTAATTAGCCTATTTCCTAAAAACAGGTTCTAGTTTCTAGAACTGGATCCAGTATATATAGACTCCCCCTCTACTGGTATATATTGCAAGGGAAACGCATTATTATTACTATCTCCTTAACAACGCCTTATTTATCCCCTTTAGAATATAACTCTCACCAGTATCTATTTTGTATAGGTAACGAGCATTTATCTCTATTTATTTATACTAGATGCAAAAATCCCCTACAATATACCCCTTAGAATTAGACTAAATTAATGGCAATTCCCTCCTAAGTTGGTTAGGTTTTAATATATCTTATTAGCTTTAGGGCATTATAGACCTTATTACTTCTTTAAGAGAAGCTGACTATAACAAGCATTGCAGTAAAGGTCGTCCTATTAATTATGGCGTGTAGCTATAAGCTTTGCCGTCTTCTGCTTATTACATTGACGGCATATAAAACTAGTAGATAAAGCAAGCTGATATAATGTCCATTTACCTCGCGGTTTATATTACTTTACCACTTTAAATAAGGGCGGTACTATGTTTTGGTTGCTGGGTTCCTAAAGAATGTTAGTAATATTAGTGTCTTAGGAGGGCTCTAAAGCCATTTTCTTTATAAGAGGATATATGGATGAAATATACTAAATCTTAAAGGGCAGTAGGAGTATAAATACCGCTTTTTATATTCTTGTGATACTAAGGCCAAAGAGCGGAAATTCTTAGGTATAACTAAATTGTAATTATATTAAAGCTTGTCCACAACCCAGGCTCTAAGGTGTATGTCCTTCTTCAACGTATTCTGTAGCGCTTGATATTTGTCTAGCGATATATAAACACGCTTCCAAGTGTTATCCCACAATTAGCCTTGGTAGTGCAGTTGTATAAGGCTGAGTAGGCAGCGAATATGGTAAAAAAGAGGTTGTAGAGAAAAGGCGATAAGGACCGTGGCCGGTGGAGAGATTGGTAGAGGTGTTGCTAGGTAGTTCTGCTTACTTTAGACGCCAAGCTTAGTTAAATCTGCTAACTTATTGCTAATTAATTATATAAATATGGCAAACACTTACTATAAAGGGCAGGGCTGGTATTAGCTTAAATCTAATATATAAATTTCCTTTAATAAGTAAATAATATAATAACTAAAGAGTGTACCATTTAAGCTAATTAATTTCCTCCTTAATTCTGTAGACTTTTCTATCCTTAGGCTAAGCGTACCCTTTTCCTCTTAAACGCTATAATCTTATTTCTAGCCTTTACAACCCGTTTATCTCTATAATCTAAAGTTTTATTACTGCCTCTTTTAAGAGTGTGGATTTTATTTTAAAACCGCCTAATAGTATCTCTTATTTCTTCTCAGTTACTTCTTAGGCTATTAGTCTGATTGTTAACCTTCCCTAGATAACTTATAATATAGTTGTTGTTTTTTTTGAGGCTATTAATTTTCCTATTAAGTTGGCTAAGCTTATAGCTAAGTTAATTAACTAAGCTACCTAGTTTCTCTATTGCCCCTAATAGAGTAAGCTAGGGGTTAATAAGCTTTATTAAAAGGAGTTACTAAGCAGGCTATATTAAGATGACTTCTTTATCTTATTAGTGCGGGATAAATATTTCCTTATAGTTCCTTTTGTATCAGCCTTATTGTTTTTTAAATCACTCTTATATTCTAGTGCTAACTAGATATCCTACTTATATTAGTAAGCTAGTAAATAGATAAAACTATAGGGAAGCAACTATTGTATACCTGCCCTACTATATTAATGGCCTTATTGGAGCCCTTGGGATTAGAAGCAAGTAGTATATCCTAGCTCTGTTAGCGGTATTCTGTAAAGGATTTAATATTTAAAGCGCACCTTAATCTAATATAATATAGTATCTACTATTATGGCGTCTAAGTTGTCTAAGTTACTTATTGTTAAAGAGATAAGGCAGCTAATAGTTTGAGTGTTTTTGTAAGAAAGTAAGGAGGGATTTCCTTCAAGGATACTGTGCTTAATGTAGGTCTGGTTAAAGAATATAGAGGCCTTTTATATCCTACTCCTCTCTGCCGTTTAGCTAATAGGAAAGCTAATAGTAGGCTCTACTTTAACTATGTCTTAAAAGTTAAGCTAATTTACTAACTTAGGGATACTAGTATAGTATTATAAATGCACTATAATATAGCTATAATAGGAGTATGATCTTTCCCTATTTATACCCCACTTTATTATACCTTTATAGGAGGGTTATATTAAATAATAAGGGCTAGTATTAACCCCTTTCTTCTAATTATTTTAAGATGGCGATATTAAGGTAGCTAGTTAAGCATTGCTTTGCACAGTAATGCCTATCTAGTTGTATGGCTTTACTTAAGCCCTATTATGCACCTTAATGTAACTTTCTATTGCCTTAATAGCTAATGACCCTGGCCTAAGGTTAAGATAAGGTAAATAGGCAACTTAGCTTTTAGATAGCCCTAATAGCGCAGTATTTGGAGGTATTTATATAAAGTTGTAAACTAGAACTAGAAGCTAATAATAATCTCCTAATAATGCCTTACCTAGTAGGAATAGTATTATATAATCTACTTCTAACGCCTACCCTTTATAGAGCAGAATACTACTTAAGCAGTAGACTTATTTTAGCCAGTTAATCTTATATATTTACTCCCTATCTATAGTAAAGGAGCTATTAACGCGTTGTAGGGTGGTTTAATTGGTATTCTAGCTAAGCCCTTTATAAGCGCTCCGCCTTATATAGGCGGCATAATAACTTTTGTTAATCTACCTTATGTTAAAGGAGGACTTATATTTAAGACGCTGAGTAGCCAGTACTTAGAGATATATAGACTTACACCCTTATTTATACGTTCTACCGCGTCCTTATTTCTATAAGTAATTGGTCTACTTTTTACTTATTATTTATCTATTACTCTATCTTCTCCTTTTTTCACTAGCCATTTTATCTAGTTATTAACGTTAATCCTCCTCTTCTCCACAACAACTATTTTAGAATTTGCTTTAGATCCTTATTTATAAAATTAACTAAAAAAAAAAGCTAAACGCACTATTGTGGATTTAAGGCGTTGGTGTTAGCCTAAGTACTATTAGACTCCTTAGTCTTTGCTATATATGGGTATACTCTAGACTATAAAATCACCCTTTTCTATTATGCTCTTTCTAGGAACAATTAAAAACCGTACTTATAATGGCATATTTATATCTAGCAACATTCTTAAAAGCCTATTAAGTAGCCTAGATAAGGCCTAATAATAAACAACCTAATAAAGAGGCCAGTATAGGCCTATAAAACCCCTTATATCTTAAGCCAATAATTAAAAAAAGGTAGAAAGCAGCTTTAAAGTGTAAGATACCTGCTAAGGATTAAGTTTATACTATTTTGTTTAACTTATAGATAAATATACTTCCTCTTGCTGTTCCCATTGGCTTTATAGTTAATTATCTTCACATTAACGGCATTACTATATTTATCGTTAACTTTATTACCATTATCCCGCTTACTGCAATAATTAGTTACACTACTAAAGAGATTATACTCCGCGCTAGTAATATATTAGATGGTCTTTTAAACGCAACTTTTGGGTACGTTTCTCTACTTCTTGTTTGTTCTAATATTATTTAATATTTAGTGCAGAAATGCTATTAAATTAATCGTTTCCATCTTAGCCCTAACTAAGGGCCAGATTACTATTATTAAAACTTCCTTAATTAGCAGTATGCTTTTAAACTTACTCCTTATCCTTAGCATATACTTCTTCTTTAGAGGCATTAACTGGATGGAATAATATTTTAATATAATAGTAGCAAATACTGTAGCTAGTCTTCTAGCTCTGTCCGTCGGCAGTCTAATTATTCTAACTACCCTTTACTCTATACTGTTAAATAAGTTTAATAATAGCTTTAGACCTATAATAGATACTAACCCATATAGCTATAAGCCTTAATAGCTCTATACTTAATTGGGAGCTTTCCTACGGAACAGCTATTATCCTCCTAATTGTGTACGCTTACTACCTTATATTTTAATTAAAGTTATATACTAAAATATGTAATACTCTAAGCTAAAGGGCTTCTAAGTATAAATCCTTCTAAGTTAAGCAGGATTTAAATGTAGAAAAGGAAGATAATAAGATTAAGGTGCCTAAATTAATGATCTGGGGTGCAATTATAGCCCTTAGATTCTCTACCGCGTTGGTCATCTTCTATTCCAAGTTTATGGTTAACAGCATTAGTAATGTTACGGCAAGCGGCACTATCTCTACTACTTTTATTAGTCTTATCCTACTCCTAATTATTGGGAACACTGCTAAGTATATAATAGTGGTTATAGTAGCTTATAAGGATAAAATAAGCCTAGTAATTAATGTTGCTATTAGATTTAGTATATAAATCACCCTTTTAGTTCTCCCCTTTATTATTATACTTAGTTAGACCATAGGCCAGGATTATATAACACTTTTATTTAATACCTTTCTAATTGCTATTTTATTTATTACTGTGCTTCTAATAAACTATCTTATCTAAGATAGCAAATCTAGTAAGTTTTCCTTTCTATATAAATAATTTACTCTAACTAATACTAAAATATACTGGCTTAAAGGCGTTCCTATTATGGCAATTTATGCTATTATTATAGTTGCTAGCTGGTTTTATCTAAAACAAGTTTTAGATCCTCTTTGTCCTACTTAGTTTAAGCCTCTAATTGCTATCTTACTCCTCTATTAGTATTAACCAGTTTCTATTACCTAGAGCTAAATATAATTCTTATAAGCTGTATATATAGCTTTTTAGCAAACCTTAGGCTAATCTTCTTGTATCTATTAAGCCGTCTAGGTTAGCTAGAATATTGCTTTCTTTTATCTTTTTTTTAAAAAAAAAATTTTAAGTTATTATAAAGTTTATAGGAGTCTTTATATAGAAACTTCTTTAATATTTCTAGATATAGGACTGATATATTTCTTTTTTTTTAGTTTTAGTATTTTCCTAACATTTACTTCTTACTAATTGCGTACTAGGCGTAAATAGGTGCTGGGCTAAACTATATAGCCTCTAACCTAGCTTATACAATCACCTAGCTTATATAACTAGGGCTGTAATATTAATTACGCACTAGATATACGTACACCCCCTACCTTATTTAGTTTAGATACTTCCTTACTAAGTTTAGACGCTTCCTTACTAAATTAGAATATTATATACGTTTGACTTGTTTGCGCCTATATTATAAAAATTAAAGTGCGCGGCACGTAACTTTTATAACCGCAACACTATAATTAAGTCTTAATTTTAGTTATAGTATAAGTAGTAGAGTCTAAATTAGATTTGGAACGTGCTAAAGGAGTAATTGATTAGATTATATAGTGCTTTATAAGGCGTTGCGTAAACTAATTTAGGTACTGCTACCTTTATAAGCTGCCTCTACCGCACCTAAGGGGAGTTTTCGCATAGTTAGTAGCACCTACTTATTAATTTTTAACCGGAAAACTGATACTATATAGCCCTGCCCTTTAGTAAACTTATAGATATTATTAAGTATAAGCTTTTAAAAGTTATATAGCTTTAATAGAGGTAGGTTAAGAACTATAGTGCATTTAGGTAGGCGCGCACTTTAATTTTCGCAATATAGGTGTAAATAAGTTAAACTTATATAATATTCTAACTTATTAAGGAAGTATCTAAACTAAATAAAGTAGGGGGTATATGCGTATTAATTAGGTGGTGTATGTGTATTATTTAGGGGGTGTATAAATAGTGGCGACCTTTCTTTATAGAGGACTAAACAAGTTATAGAATGGCTAACTTATCGCTGCCAAGTATATAAAGGTAGAGAACTCTTAACTTTAATCTAATATGCAAAAACTTGTCTATACACGTAAATAATAATAAGATATTCTTAATATAGAAGTAACTAGATAGAAATAAAACACCAAGCTAAGGAGATTCTAATTAACGCCTTAATTCTTAATACTAAAAGACAAAAATATTGCAAAAATCTTCCTTAAAAGAAATTTCTTATACCTTAGACCTCTTAGGATCTCTATCTATAGTAGAACCTACCTTTCTCTTATGTACCCTTCTTTTTAATATCTCTTCTAATAAATCCTCTAATGCCTTTCCTAGTTAATCTCCTTGCTTATACGGTTTTCCCCTTTTAACTATCTCTATTATAACATCTTTAAACGGTTTATATATTTTAGTATAACGGCAAAAGAGACAGGGATTCTCAGCATAGTATAATGTAAGTCTGTTTGGTAGTATGTCCACGGCTAAAACCTAGGTAGAATACTAGTATATTACTATAATAGGGCCAAATATAGATACAAATGATTTATAACTAGGGCTTTAGAGATATTTTAAGTCCTTTATTATAAAATAAGAAGGCAGCTATAAGATAAGATACTTTAGTTATCTACGCGAAATCATAGCATTGGAAATTGTTAATACTTTAGATAGGGGAGATGCAACTCTAAGAAATGTTGTAAGATTAGCTAAGCTATTCCCTACTTACTTATTAGTATTACTAAATAAATATAGGTGTTTTATAAATATACCTAAAGGTATTAGTAAACCTTTAATATAAACCTCTTTTAGTTAAGGTAAGTCTATTTTAGCCTCGCTATAGCTCTCTATTAGCTTAGGTAAGACTATTTTAGTTTTACTATGGCCTTCTAAGCTTTTAAGGTAATTGGCGTATATTTCTGTATCTTCTTATATATCACCCTCTATATTATTATTAATTTTATAAGAGTTAACCTTATTAGGTGTTTAAGTAGGCGTATAAGGCATCTATTTCTATATAGGATTGGAAAGCTATAATTGTTTCTTTTCCCTACTGGCAGATGCTATATCTTTATTGTTAATGCAATTCTAGAATAATTTAAGGTTTCTAGTAAGTTGATAAATAGGTATATTATCTTTAGGGTAATAGCATATTATAATGTTTTTATAAGTACTAATTAAGGACCTATAGGTTATATTAGTAATGTATCTAAGCTTAATTAAGGTAATATATATAATATCTAGTATTCTTATAAGGATAGTAAGGAATATATAGTCAAGAGGTTAAATTTAAAGGTAAGTTGAATTAATGGTATATAAAAACTAGGAGTATAATGTTTATATTCTATTTCTCTCCTAGGGCGGAGTTAGGATAGAAGGTAGAAGGGAAAGACAGAGTATATTAGCCACCCTTTTCCACTTTATATAGTGTCTATAGTACAATATTTAGTAGCTATAATTACTCTTAGCTTATATATTGTCTGTACCTAAGACTATAAGCGCCTAAAGTAATCCATAAGTAAAGCATTAAGTAAGGCATTATTGGGGGTAGCCATTGGCTAAGCTATTGCTGAATTTAAACGGCTAACAATTCCTAATAGACGCTGTATACCTTAGTAGGGTTTAGAGGCGTTTATATAAAGTTATGAACTAGAACTAGAAGTTAACAATAACCCTTAATAATGCCTCTTTTAGTAGGAATAGTATTATATAATTACTTCTAACGCCTATCCTTCTTAGGGCAAGATACTGCCTAAGTAGTACACTTATCCTAGCCAGTTAATTTTATATATTGACCCCTTATCTATGGTAAAGGAGCTATTAGTACCTATAGGGTGGTTTAATTGGCATTATGGCTAAGCCCTTTATAAGCGCTCCGCCTTATATAGGCGGTAATTAACTCCTATTAATCTGCCTTGTGTTAGGGGAGATCTTTTATTTAAGGCGCTAAGTAGCTGGTACTTAGAGGTCCATAAACATATTCTATATCCCAATAGCATTGACTATAACTCCTTAAGTAGTATTCTATAACCATTAAGTACCTATAAGTATACTGTCCCTAAATTGCTAGCTACTAAGTAGGTATTTATAGATAGAGAACCTAATTTTAGAGATGATAATAGCAATATAGAGGTGTGGACTAGTTATAAAAGTGACTTTAGTAATAAGGATTAAGAATAGGACGTAGAGACATTATATAGCGGAGAAAATGGTTTTAGTACTAAAGATTAAGGAATAGGGGCAGATAGCAATAGAGAGGTATTAAGTGACAAGGCTATATGGGCGATGGTTAAAGATGGTGGCCTTAACTTTATAGTCTTAAATCTATAAGTAAAGGATAAAAATGTAAAGAAGAGTTCTAATAAAAGCTGGTAAAAGGGTTAAAACTTTAGCCTCTCTTTGTTTAGCCTATTACGAAATAAAATAATTTTTTACTATTTTTACTAGAGTCTCTGCCTGCTTGACTTATAGCGAGCTATAAAACTCTATATCCAGGTTATAGGGTTATGAGAGATTCTATATGCCACTTAATCTAGCAAATATAAGTAATATATAGCCTTGGTAGGACAAGGTATAAGACGTATAGGATTAGGTATATCTCTGAAATTTAAGCTAGCGAATGTGGTACCTATCTGGTAATATTTATAAATAGAAACCTGTCCTACCTTAAAAAGTATATAATGGCTTTCTCTTTATTTATCTATTTACTACTTGCTCCGGTATTATAAAAAAGGCTATAATATTTCTGCTTATAAGCTGGTATTGGTCTGTTAAGCTTAGATGAAATGCTGTCCTAACCATTACTATTCTTAAAAGTCGTGTTTATTACCTTAAATTGTTGCTTAATTGACTAAGTCTTATATATGGATACTGGGGGCTTGTTGTTTATATAAGGGCTGGTTAAGTTATACTTTATAAAGTGTTAATAGAGTCTTACTAAGGAAAGACTAATGGTGTAAACTAATAGTCTGGGTAGTTTTTAGAGAGCTAAGTTAATTAATGTTAAGTGGGTAATTGGTGCTGGTAGCTCTGGATTAACTATTGTTGGTAAAACCCTTACTAAACACTGGACTGGTTGCTTTCCTTAATTTATTAGGAATATTTGTAAAGTAAACTTTGTTATCTAGATTAATAGATTTTATTAACCTTAAAAGTGATAGTAATGGATCGCATTGCTAAAGTGACTAATTAAAGTGTATCTTATATTAAAGCTATAAGAGGTGGAATAGGAGCGTTAGCAGTAATTAGGAGGACTTTTAGCGGAATATATCTATTTAATAGAGTACTAGGCGGCTGATAAATATAATAACGCCACTAGTATAACTCCCCCTTAATATATAAGCGCTGTAATTTTAAGAATTTTAGACGTATATATGTAAATTCACATTATAGTGCAAGCAGATTTATTCAAAGACTGAAGGATTAATTTTAATTATATGCCGAAATCTTAACTCTAGGCTAGATACAAATAGCTACCATTAAAGGCCCATAATATTAATAGGTTAATGTGGCTTCTATAAGAGAGCATTCTGTACGCCTTTCTCTTTAATATAGTTTTATAAGTCTTAGAGATTCGCCTAGATTATAGTCTGTAATTTAATTAGAATAAATACTGTATAGGAGATATTAAATATACTTAGGCTAGTAATGCGTTAGAGTAATTATGTATTACCTTAGAGAAAGTAGATGTATAGATAATATCCTGTACTTTTTACTCTCTAGTTCTTCTATAAAGAAGACTAAGGAAATCCTATAGAGACTTGGGGAATAATTGAATTATGCCATAAGAGAGTAACTTCGCAGTTCTCTTATCTAGGTAAGTGCTGAGAATTTTACTTAATATTATATTATTAAGTGTTTGGGGGACCTGTTAGTGCATATATATAAGATTTACTAGACCCCTTTGCTGGTTATTTAGGCCCGCAGTAATTTAATAAGATAATAGACTGGTGCTAGGACGCTTAGAATTGTCTAACTTGGAAAGTATTATTTCCTAGCTTTGCGAGCTCTTTGTAGGACTAATCCTAGTAATAGAAGACGCCTTTTCTAGATCTACCTTAATAGATTATAGGGTATTCGCTTATTAATGAAGCTTGGTAATTAATGCACTATATCTAGAATTTTAATCTTAACTATAAGTGGCTCTTAAAGTGCTAATAATCTATATAATCTAGCAAGTTGTGGCTTTAACAAGTAGGCTAATAGTTAAATAAGTATTTATATTAAAGCGTAAAGAGCGGCTATAAATAGTTAGTGGAAATAGGATAGATTAGGAAATGGTTTAAAAGGAGTGGTGAAAATAGTAAAGTAGGGTAGTAACAAATGGAAGATGTAGAAGACGCGTTAAGGCAACTGGTAGAGCGGGCGATAAAGGCAGTTATACATCTCTAGCGTAATGGGGCGGAAATTAGCTCTATATATTAGGTCTTTTTGTGCCCTTTCCTTTAAATAGCATCCTTAGATATATTAAGGCGTCTTACTCTTTGGCTCCTTAAGGAAGAAATTGTTACAGATTATAGGAAAGGAATCCTCTAATGGCAACGAGGCTTAGGGCATTCTGCGACGAAATGAGCTGTATCACTAAATATTTCGCGTCGCACGCCTGGTTAAGTTTACGGCTTATATCGCCTCCTTTCTTAGCTAGAAAGGAGATCTAGTTTTTAACCACGTATTATAAGCAAAAGCGATACAGTTTAGAGGTTAATAATCGCCACTATATTAGCGCAGCTCCACAAGGGCCTTGCGCTAATTATATCGCTAAAATCCAATATTGCATACTGGATTTAAGCGATGTGATTGGCGTAAGGCTCTTCTAAGTTTTGGGGGCTGGAGGCGCGCTAGCAATCTGCTAGGGAATTAGAGGGGAACTATATACTTAACTACTCTTTTATCTCAATATAAATTATATAACTTATAACCTACTATAATAAACTTCAGTATTGCAGCAGCCCTAGATCTTATCTGTAATGCCTTTAATAAGTAGCTTTAATCTTATCTCTCTAATATTATATATACTATTTAAAGGCTCCAGAAGCTTTCTATTAATACCTATTAATATTATCCACCTCTCTTAAAGAATAAACGTGGCCGCTATAATTTACCTAATACTCCTTTAGGGAGTAAGGGTGCCTAGCTTTTTTTAGAGAGTAAGGATGCCTAGCTTTCTTTAGGGAATAAGGATATTGTCTAGCCTTTTTTAGGGAATAAGGATTATGTTATCTAGCCTTCTCTAGGGAGTGTCTAGCCTTCTTTAGGGAGTGTCTAGCCTTCTTTTAGGAATAAGAATGTCGTCTAGCCTTCTTTAGAGAGTAAGGATGTCTAGCCTTCTCTAGGGAGTGTCTAGCCTTCTTTAGGGAATGAAGTTATTTCTCTACCTCCTCTTTTATCTGGATGTATAAACCTGCTTAATATATTATTAACAAACCTCCCTAAGATTAAGATATTTGTTAATATATCCGTGGGGGAAGATCTAAAGGTTATTATTAGTAAACTAAAGTGGTTAAATAAACATCCCCTTATTAAGGATCTTATTGCTACTAACGGTGATTTATTAGATAATGCTATTTTTTAAAAGCTTCTTAGCTAATGGACGCTTACAGATTCTTTTAAAAAATGGCAATTAAAGTCTATGGGTATGTTAAGGATTGAAAGTTTAGTTAAAAGTCAAGCCGCTTCTGTAAAGGGAGTTGGCTATATTATATTATTTGTAAGAAGTATAGGATGTTATAACGTCAATAAAGCGGCTTTAGCTATTGGATATGGAATTAAGCTTTATGTTATATAAAGACTTAGAGGGGTAGGGCTATTGGTTCTCTTAGCCTTTACCTATAACACCTACTAGAGATTAAATTTACTTAACATTAATACCTTTTTTATAGCTTTACGGCACTTGTCTCACCTTATAATATTTAAAATTGCGTAAAGATACTTAGCTTGGATGGGATAGTGTTAAGAGCTTTATTCTGGTTAGATGCTTTCTCTTAGACTAACATATCTTAGCACTACTAACCCGCCCTAGCCAAGCCTAGAAAAGCGAATTTCCTCCCCTTATAAACGCCCCTATATAGAAGTTGCTAAACCTAGGGATTCTATATTAGCGTATAATTACTAATATACAGATCTAATAATATTGCACCCTCCTTAGCTACTAATAACGGCCTTAATAAATAGTATGCAGATATGTAAGAGTAAAGTTATGCTTCCAAATAGCAGAATCTCTAATTTATTATAGGCCATAGAACATCTTTTTTGTGATTTATTAAATGACATCCTTAAGCCTCTAAGCCGGTGGGCGAATCCCTTATACTATACCTTGGTTAAGATATAAATAGCATAGCGTATTTAAATGGAACCCCTGGCGGCTCTAGTTCTATAGACGTTAGTGGTAATAGTGAACAGATAAGCTATAATAAGGCGCAATGGATGTATGGAGACTAAATTAGCGGTAATACGCTACTAGAAATTGGTAATAGTAAATAGATAAGCTATGATAAGGCGCAATGGGTGTATGGAGACTAAATTGGTGGTAATACGCTACTGGCAATTAGCGATAGCGAACAGATAAGCTATGGCGCCGCGTGATAGGTATATAATAAGTCCCTTAATAATGCGGTTGCTATGAGTTCTGCTTATAGGTGTTAGTGAATTTCTTTTAAAACTCTTATACTGTTATACACCCCGGTTTTGGATTTTTAATATAGTAATAGTTTAATAACATCCCTTATTAAGCAGAACTAGTAGTTTAAGCTTGGCTAATAATCGGCACCATAATTAATGCATTAATACTACCTCTACTCCTGTTCCATTCTACCCATTATAAACTAGCCTAGTAATAGCCCCACCTACTCTCTAAATATAGAATAGTATAACTAAGCGGGACCTAGGAGTCCCTATAAGGGCTAAAAGCTAACATACATACTACTAAATTGTTTAGGTATTGCATTGAAATGCGTCGTCCCGTGAAATAAACTGTTAGACCTATATATAAAGAGTTTATATTAACTGCTCTGACTCCTAACTTTAGTAGTATTTTTAGTATCTTTAACTTGAATTCCTTGTTTGCATTAGCTGCTAGAGTTACTATACTGAAGTAAACTACGTTAAATATACCAAGTTTGCAAGCTTATGCGCTTTATTACTTTCTATAGTATCTATTAAGGCGATAGTAGGCATAGGCGTAGTCTTGGTTAGTATAGTCTTCTAGATCTTCTAGATTGTCTCCTCTAGGCTAGATTATACAAGGTCTACGTACGACTTATTAATTACGGATAATATATATATCCTATTTTGGTAATCTTTTGTTAGAGTTTTATACTTATTTATTTTTTATATTACTGTGTCTAATTTTACAAGCTTACTATAAGTAAAATTGTCTAAGTAGTAGGGCAGTTTAGAGGGGTAGGCTTTGTCGGCCTATTTATATTTCGCGCCCTAGGTATACTAATTTGCCAATATGTATGGATATTAAAATGCTTGGCATTTTAAACGAGCCTTAAACATTTAACACCCTAATGCTTAAGTAAGCGTCACTATTAACGCTTAGGCTTTACCATTTTTATTAGTAAGGATTTAGTAGTAATGTTTTTGATGCCTTAAACACACCGCTAAAACAAGATTAATATGTATAATGGCCGCTGTGCGGGCCGCTATATGCATTAAACGCTTGGCATTATATCTCGCGTGGATATATTTACAGTGCCCTTTTTGCCCTTTAATATATCTAGCAGCCCAGACTTCGCACCTAGCTGCAATAAGGCCTACTAATGGCATATGGCACGCACTATAACCTCTTAATAATCTTTATTAATTGCTGCCCTTACTTCTATCTATGATTATATAGCTATGCTTTTAGAACTAATAAGTACTACATTTAACGCTTTTTTCTTTTTAAGTTAGACTATTTAAGCCCTTAGGAGCAAGGATAAAGTGCACCTTAATCCACTACCTACTAAAACGTTTACTATTAACCCAGACCTCTTACATTACACTGCTATTAAGAAAATACCTATCCTTGTTAAATATGCCCAGAATAAAAGAGTATTATATGCTCTTTAAAACGTCTAAAACTGGCTATAATAAAATAGTTGGAGTCTTTCCTAATACTTAGGGAAAAGAACAGTTTGAATTTGTTAAAGTAGGTTATAAATCTAGGTAATTTCTAATAGATCCTTAAGCTTTACAGGTTTTAAAATAGATTGGTTTCCGTTATAATCTACCCACTAAACCCAAGTACGCTTAAGTCCTAATAAATTTTTGCATTGGTAGCATTAAAAAGCAGTTATATACTCTGTTAGAAGCAGTAGGGCTAATATAAGGCGGGAAGCAAATTATAGAAGATGTAAACGCGGCAAAATTAAAGGTTAAACAGTTGAAGTTGCTAGAGGGGTCTCCTAGCGACTTGGAAAAGAGCAATATAGAGGAGGGTTTGCGTGTTCTGGGCTTTAAGATGGATTTTAACAGTGTGAAATATCCGTAGTGTATATTATATGTCTGGGAAAACCTGCTATTTGGCTACTAGATTATCAATTCTCCTTTTAAATAGTATTGATTTCTCCCATTTCACTTTCTTTTTACTCCCATATTTTTAAAATTGAAGTTTACTATGCCCCCGCCTTGTTAGTGCTGCTAGCTATCTGCTATACCTTAGCCCGTTACTAATACCATAGTTAGAAAACCGTCTTTAGGGAATTTATTTACCAAGGGAATTATTATAAAGTTCTTACATTTTTAGGTGTAGTTAAAAAGATAAATAGTGGAAAAGAAATCCTATAATAGATAGAGCATAAAATATAGAATAATAGAAATCGCAATATAAGGTATAGTATGGAAGAGGACTAAGATAAAGATAGGGATGCGTATAAGGATGTATATAGGAAGGACATAGTCGCCGGGATTAAGGCTTTGGGGATTAATTTAAAGAAGAATATATCTCTCCGCTAGCAACTGTTCCTTCTATAAATAGCATAGCAAAGGCTATTATATAACGTTTTTGCATTTCCACGCATAATTGTGGCGTACCAATTTACACCTCTCCCTATGCTATGTAATTACACTTATGGCCAGCTAAGCCAGGCTTCTCTACTTATAATAGGTTAGCCTCCTATATTCTATAAGCATACTTAGTCTTACCCTTTACCAATCTTTTACTACCTATAACAAAGCTGGAACTAGCGTCTTCTTATATTTATGCCGTCTGGTAAGTCGGATTTAGGCCTGCCTTTGCGCATTCTATATTATTTGCAGCCCAACTTAAATCTATGCGCTTCCTTATTGTTCTAATAAAAACTCTTATAAAGTTTAACTTTGCCAATATATATGCACTACCTCTGCTAGGGTTTTATATAAATAGACCTTTAAGACCTCTAAAGACCTTTAAAAACTAGTAATAACTTACCTACTAAGGTAAGCAGTATGTAACCTGCCCCTTCTATATCTTTAGTAATCTAATCACTACTTTTAGGTACCTATTGTTGTAGTAGATACATCTAATATAGGTCAAGCGTCGGCCTATTGGGTTCCAAAGTTAGGGGGAAAGATTTTTAAAGAGGATAAAAAACAAGATGTTACTTTTGTTGGATGGAAAGAAGGCAATTTACGTAAAGTAAAGGTAAGTAATTGCCTATATTATAAGCGAGTAGGTCCCTAAAATCTTAAAGATTTATAAGATTATTAGCGTTCTATATATTCCACCTAATGTTTGCTAGGCTATGGTTCCTATACATAATACAATTATTAAAATATCTTTAGCTATATCGGGCTACCGTGGTGGCACATTAGCTATAATGGCACTTAATTACAATGGAGAAGTGATAATGTCTAATTGCCTTTCCAGCGATATACGGTTTATGGAAGGTGGAAAGGAAGCTTTAGAGCAATTAGATAAAGAGATTTAGGAACTTAATAAAGCTAACTAGGCTGCTAGGCCCCCCCTTATGGTTAGATTAGCGTCCTAAGCTCTACTAATACTTGTAGTAGCTGTAATACTTCTGTATAGGAAATAATTTAAGTTTATATAGAGGAACCACGCTGCTTAAATTGCTTGATATAAGATCTTATGCGGCTCACATAATGGCCCAGCAATTTGCTATTATTTTATAACTAAGCCCAAAGCCCTTCCCACCTTGTGCCTTTATGTTTGCCTATAGTTACAACCCCCACTAAAATTAAACCCCCCTCTCTACTGCTCTCTTCTCCTAGCCCTACTAAAATACCTAGTATAAATATACTTCTTTTATAACAAAGATAGAAAGGCTATATAGAACTAGTCTTTTAAAACCCAATGCTTAATTTTATAAACTATGTAAGTATAACTAATCTTATAAGCTAGGTAATTGTATAGGTTGAGAAATTGTGCAAGCTGGGTAACAGTAATAAGTTCTAGGGATGATTAGATAAGTAATTAGCAATGCGACCTATATACAGCTGTTAGAGCAGGCACTTATAATATTATTAGGTTAGTATAGGGGTGTATATAAAAGATAGGCCGGTATATAGGATATATTAGCACATAGTTAGGGGAAAGTAAAATAGTGCAATTGGCGGGCTGGTACGCAGGAATATAATACTATTTAACTTTGCTTAATGTGGCTTAGAGGAGTATAGAGCCTCAACCTAAGCCATAGGAATACGTCCTTTAACTAAGCCTCTATTATATAACCACTAACTACTTCTAGGCGCTGCGGCTATACACCCTGCCACTTACCCTTCCTAGAACTTTAGAAGTCACACGAGTCCTTAGTTAAGCGACTAATATTTAAAGCTCTAACTAATTAGCTAAATCCGTTACAGATTAGGCGAAGCTAATAACAACTTCTTAATGTATATATAGAGGCTCTAGAGCAACGTTTAATAAAGCAGAGTTCCCGTTCTTAATTGTCCTATTTAACGCCAAATCACTCCCTTAAATATTGCTTAAGACATAGTTAAAACTAGAACCAGGAAAGAAAACCAACGAAATATGTTATTTAAAAATATTCTGTTCGGCTTAGCGCAGCTTATAGATAGCAAGAAATATAGTAACTTAAAACTTGTATACTAGGGGCTGGAGTTTAAAGTCTATAAAGCAATTATATGCACCCAATCTCCTGTACTTGCAGCTGCCTATAATAGAGGCTTTTAGGTAAAAGCTAACTAAACGTCTTATGGAATTAACCCTAACTAACTAATAGGTAGGAGGCGGTGACTAATATTATAAATATTAACAAATTTGATTCTGGCACCGTTAAGAGAATAATCTAATTCATATATAAGAGGGACTATGATAATGGCGGTGGCGATAATAAAGACATAATAACATGGCCGACAACGGCCGATATTATACTTCACTATGTCCGTGTTAATGCAATTGCTAATTACTATAATATACTATAGTTAAAAGAGCTTGCAAATATAAAAATCTAATATATTCTAGGAACCAGCTGGTCTGTGGATGGGTTTCTTAATATTATTAAGGATGTCTTTAGCCTAATAGGTGACTTAGTATTGCATAATATAGTTACCTTAATAGCGGCTAAGCATATTAAAAAGCTTGTTAAACTTGAGGACTTTATAGAGCTAGATGTTATAAGCGATTTCGCTATTAGCATTATATGGATAGTAATTACCGCATCCAAGGATATAGAGGAAAATTTTATATAGAAACTTCAAGCTGTTTAGTCTTAGCTATAATAAACAGAATCACTACTTTAATCTGCTAAGGTAAGGTACGCCGCGGCTAAGCGCAAAAGCGAAAACATTAATAACTGTCTTAATACCCTCTGCTCTACTAGGACCTATTATAATATTGGTTATAGTGCCGAGTTTACATATTATATTAAGGACAGCAGTTATCTATCCAACCCTAATTACCCTTATATACTTTATTGCAAAAAGTGCCAGCGTTATATATAAGTAAAGATACATAGCTTAGGAGATTAGCTTAGGTAGGAAGTTATTATATAATACTTCTCTTCCTTTCTCTGTTTGGGTTAATCTAAGAAATTCAAATATATATCTCGTTTATAGTCGGTCCGTTAGATATTGTATAGCAACTGTGTTATCCATCCCCCATTAGCCACCTATTACCTTACCCCTTACCCCTTACCCCTTATCTATTACCCCTCGCCCCCTAGACAAATTATAAAATCCTAGTCATTGTATCTATTCTACTAAATACTAGAATAGGATTGGATAATAATAGACTAAAATAAAATAAAAAATGGCAAATAATAAGATAAGCGCGCAATGACTAGGAAAAGGTCCTATATGTGCTAAGTGCATAGTTCTAAAGATGCATTTTGTGCTTAAGGGTCACTTCGCAAATGTTATATCTAATCTCACCCTACTATAGGAGTTTAGAGAGATGCCCTTCTTGGAAATGTTTTATAAGAGCAGCTGGAGTGTAGAACTTATGTATACGCTTACTAATTAGTAGCTTTTAGTTCTTAAGGCAGATAAAGCATATCTTTGGTCTTTTCCCCTTATATAAGGATGCCTTTGCCCTCTCTAGCGCTTTAGCCACTTCTAAAATCTTAGTATCTTCTTTAATCTTAACTTGGCTAAGGGTGATATCTATCCTAGACTGTCTCTAGTAATGACTTAGCCGATATACTCTGCCTTCCTCAATATTGCAGTAATCTACAACCGTATTAATGGCATTATTACGTCTATGTATCTTATCTTTTAGTGACGTACTAGGAAGCGTTATAATTACATTAATAAGGCGTTTGTGTTTAACCAATCTATTATTATAGGATTCTAAAGTTGCTTTAATATCTTCGCTAAATTTAACCCTGGAAAGTTACCGCTTAATATTAATTATAGCTTATTTATTGTCCTAATTCTTCTTAATATTTTCCAATAGCGCGTTTCTTTAATATTATCTTTTATTTATAATTTTCTGGTTAAGCTTTTAGTATTCTATACTTTCTATGGCTTTGCGCTTAAGGCTATACTTTAGCTTATTTTAAACCTTAATTAAGGAACAAATGCGTAGGTTCTTACTAACTAATAGGGATTGTTCTTTTGTTAGGTTCTGTGGCTGCTATAGGTTAATTAATTAACTTATTTAGCATGCCGCTTTTATTAACTTTTCCTAAGGCTTTAAGCCTTAAATAATTGCTTGTGTATCTACGTCAACACGCCGTAAAAGGTAGTGCTTTAGGAACGTTTAAGTGTTAGTATGCTGTATTATTAGGTTCCAGAGGGCATTAGTTACGTTACCTAGGTAGTAAAGATATTAGAAATATCTTAGTAGGACCGGCTCTATATAATAGAACTTACTATTTTTATTAAATGCCTTGCCTACGCCGTAACGGAGACTATATAGGCGCGCAACCTGCTAAAATCCTATAATTATGCCAAGGTCCTTAATCTACGGTAAAAGAGTTAAGTACTGTAAAGGTTGGTTAGGTGAGACCTTATAGCCATAGAAGGCTTTAATTAATTGCCAAAATATGGGGATATTATCTAGGTCTAAATGGAGTGGCAGCGGCAACTTGTTATGTCTAGGCTTAATATATAGCTTGCTAAGCTGCTCCGTAGATGTTAGGTTAGGGGCTTTAAAAGCTTTATTAGCAAAGAGGAGGCCTAGGAGAAAGACGTAAGGGCTAAGAATAAGTAAAGGGTTAAAGATAATCTTAGGAATTGGGAAAGTATTACTAGTTCTCTGTAAGCATAAGGTAAGAGGAATAGGGTAGAAAGATAACACACGCTTCCTTTATACTAAGATATTCCTTAGTGAATTTAAATGTGAACTTAAGCACGATGTTATGGGGACCGCCCTTTGGGTCCTAAATAAGTGTAACTATTATATGTTGGTAGCATAGGTTTAAAAGAGCTTTAGGTTGGCTTATAGTGCAAAGGCCTAGTTATATTAAGAAGTGCACTTATATCCGATGCCGTCTAACTATATATTGCTTCCTTATTATAACTAAGTTAGTCTTAAGGACTAGGGCAAGATCCTCTGCGTCTATAATAGTCTTTTCTTACTTTTTATCGCTTAGACTATGTTTCTTCGCTAGTTTCTAAGTACCTAAAAAAGATGTCTTAGCTTCGCCTTACCTTACTAGGTTAAAGGATTAACTAGAAATGTAATTACCTTATGTATTTAGCGGTTTAGTTTACTAGCAATTTTCCCTTTAGTCGCTCTCTTGTATATAAGGCGATAGGTCCGTCGCCTCCCTTTCGACCTCCGTCCGTCGCCTCCCTTTCGACCTCCGTCCGTCGCCTCCCTTTCGACCTCCGTCCGTCGCCTCCCTTTCGACCTCCGTCCGTCGCCTCCCTTTCGACCTCCGTCCGTCGCCTCCCTTTGCTCCTCCGCCGTCGTCGCAGGGGCGCCGCTGGTTATATACCCCCTGAGGACGCGTCATCACGACGCTAGCTACCACCACCAGTCTGCCACAGCGGACAACCTCCACTACAACCCGTCTGCCACAGAGCGGACGACCTCCTCAACCCGTCTGCCACAGAGCGGACGACCTCCTCAACCCGTCTGCCACAGAGCGGACGACCTCCTCTACCACAACCAACGATTCTACTACAACCTGTCTGCTGCAGAGCAGACGACCTCCTCCACAACCCGTCTGCTGCAGAGCAGACGACCTCCTCCACAACCCGTCTGCTGCAGAGCAGACGACCTCCTCCACAACCCGTCTGCTGCAGAGCAGACGACCTCTCCTCCACAACCCGTCTGCTGCAGAGCAGACGACCTCCTCCACAACCCGTCTGCTGCAGAGTAGACGACCTCTCCTCTACAACCCGTCTGCTGCAGAGCAGACGACCTCTCCTATAACCAGTCTGCTGCAGAGCAGACGACCTCCTACATCTAGTCTACAGCCATTGTGCTGCAGACGACCTCTACTATAACCAGTCTACGGCTGTCGCGCTATAGGCAATCAAACTATAGAAGACCGAAGGCGTACCGCAGGCGTACCGCAGATGATGTACTGCTAGGGTAGCTATAGTAGGGGATAGGGGAAGGGGGCTGGCCTATGTTACCATTAGCACGTAAAATATAAGGTGTATGGGGGAATTAGTATTTATACCCTATACAGACAACCTTATGAAAATTTTTCCTACTAGGGTGGGTTTATGTAGCAAGGTTTGCCCTTCTAAAATACTATTAGTAGCCTACTTTTAGGGAGAGTAGCTATTAATTACTAATTCCCTACCTATTCTTAAGTAAGGAGAAGAATAGGTTACATTACCAAAAAAAAAAGTTGTATAGGAATAACTGGTAGTTGTCTCTAAGCTGGCAAACTATATAGAGCCCTTTGTTTTTATATGCAAATGTTATTAAATCTATCTTTTAGAGCGCTTTTTCTACTCTAGGAACGGCAGAATATGGCAGAAATAGATAAAATGTTACGGACGCTTTAAGTACGATGTTATAACTACTTAGAGAGGAGTTGGAGGAAGCTAGTTGGTTGATATAGGCACGGTCCAGGATAGATCTGGTGGAACCATGTGACGAGGAATGGTAGCCGAGTCACGTAATAAGCTCTGTGAGCTCTGTAAGCTTTATAAGGTCTGTTATGTACCTTACGTACCTTATATACCTTACATAGTAAAGGGATTTCTTAGGTATATAGTTGTGTATTTAAAGGACCACAGTCTCTACCCAGATAGTTCTCTCTTTATAGTGAATCTTAGAATATAATTAGAGTTAATCTGTTAGGCAACCACTTTACTAGTTATTATTACGTTGTTAACTAGTTGTTTATACCTATATACCCAGCCCATTAATAAGCCTATTATAGTTCTTGCTATAAGGTTCCATTATATATTTACTACTAAGGTTACAGTATTAAAATGCAAAAGAAGTTAAATAATATGCCATCTAAGGGAGCACCAGTTGCAATGCCATTAATGGCAGTAACTACCTTAGGATTAGGAGACACCAGTATAGCAGATATAGACTTACAGTTAATCACAAGAGGTCAGTCACAGGAAATAGTTAATCGCTTATTAGATAATAATAGGATACTTAAGGAACGCATTAATGGAATTGGCGCAGTAAAAGTTAAGTTACTATTAATTAAATGATTCTTAGGAGAAAGGTTAAAACTTAAAGGATTCCTTATATAAATGCACTTTAAGGTTATACAGGAAAGAGCAAAACTAGCAATAGCTATAGATCAGGTAGTATATATAGGACTGTTCTTAATAGGAAGAGTATTAGAATGGTTTAAACCTTATTTTACTAAAATACAAGTTAACAGTATAATAACTACTAACTAGGACGTATAATTTATGTTTACTAGTTGGAACGGGTTTGTGGAGAGACTAATACAGATATTTAAAGACCTAGAAGCATTAACTATAGCGGAACAAAAGCTTTAAAACTTAGTACAATGTTCTTTAGCAATTAAGTATATAATACAGTTTTAGACACTTATAACATAGGTTAAGTAGAATAATAAGGCGCTTATAGCACAGTATAAATAAGGACTTAAGGCTAAAGTCCAGGACATAATTATTCTAATGGAAGATGCGGAAAGTCTGTAAGACTTAATAGATTAGTTAATAAAGATTAATAATAGGATCTATTAAAGGGAACAAGCCAAGAAAGAGCAAGATAGAGTTCCATAGTTGTATAAGGCGTAGAGTACACAATAGCAGACACAGAGTTAAAAACCATGAAATGGCGTAGAGCTAATGGACCTAAGCAGTACCAGAGAATCCAAGAAATAGATAAAAAAAACTATGGAAACCTAAAGGTTAAGGATTAAGTAATTACAGGACTAAGGAGCAAAGGCTAAACTAGGGATCTTAGCAGTAGAAGATATTTAGGCGGACTCCATAATAAGAGAAATGGTTTAAAGAAGGAGCTTGCATAAATTATAGAAAATAAGGTTATTTTGCTAGAGACTGCAGAGGTGGTTAGAGTAACTATATGGTAAGGGGTACTAGGTTATTAGAGTATAATAACGCAGATATAGGGATGTTGCATAGGACTAGGGAGTGTTTAATCAAACACTTCGCGTTTTGTTATAATAACGCATGCCAAATTTATAAGGACGCTAAGTATAGCACAAGCTATTAGCTACAGGAGCCAGAGTTAAAAGGACTTAAAGGAACCAGAGAGTTAGACAAAAAATAAGATTAACTCTATAAGCTAAATTAAGATGTTACAGCAATATACGGATAAAGATTAGTAATAATAACAATGGAGTTAGAGTATTTATTAATTATTAGCGATAAGGACAAAAAAGAGGCTAACTAGGAGCACTTAAACCTTAATAACGCAATAGAAGTAGAGACTAAAACCACTATAGAACGCGGATTAGTAACGGGTATTATAACACCATTAGATATAATTTCCATTGCTTTATAAGACGGAAGGAGTAATACCTAAAGATGGTTAAGCAAGCAGACAACTACTAGTGCTAGCTTACCATTTATAAAAGGTAAAAGGCTATAGGTTTAAAATTCTTAAGAAGAGATAAGGAAGGCTTTAGACTTATAAGACGCAATAAGAATAGCTTAAGAACCTACAACAAATAAAAACCAATAGGAAAGGGTAGTGACTTAGTTCAGTAACAAACAAATGAGTATAGGACGTAAGTTTAAAAACCAAGAGTTTAGAGAATAAGTAAGAACGTTAATAGAAAGCCAAGATTTTAACAAATAAATAAGGACTATAGCAATTTTAGGTAAACATAGCGTTTAGCCTAAAGATTAAAAAGTTAATATAGGGATAAAGAAGCAAGACAACTTTGAAGATTTAGCTGCAAGATGCAGAAAACAAGAAACTATAGATAAGTTTAGATAGAGAATTATTATATGGCAAGAATAAAAGCTAGATAAAAGGTCTATAGCAGGTTATATAAGGGACAGAGCACCTATATAAAGAGTTACTAATAGGCCTAGTGCAGGGACTGTAACAGTGCAGTGTAGGAGAATTGAGTAAGCGACTTGATTGTAAAATGTAGCTCTAGAGCCTCTCTATATACACGAGGAAGGTATGGAAATAAATGAAAGGGGAAACTAATACGTAACTAAAACAGCGTGATACGTAAGTGATACGTAGTCGATACGCAGACAATACGTAGGCAATACGCAGGCAAAACAGTAGTGGTTTGGCAGGGTACCGTAGTCGGTTACACACCCCCCCAGATTTAACGGTGTAGTCAAAGCTGTAGAAAAAATGAACGTCAAAACTATACCAAAATAGGAAATTTAGATACAATTTAGGAGTAGGGTAATGTTTAAGAATCTTTGTCAGATAATGTAGTAGCAATTTAATGTCAAATATCCACTAAATTCAATTGCTTTATCCACGCCTCATTCCTTTAACGGGGTAGAATTTTAGTAAAGCCGTTGGCAGGCATCTTGCCTATAGGGACCCATTATACGTCAATCTTTTTGTCTTGGACCTCTTGTCTAAGCCAATGCTGATGGACGTCAATATATCAAAGCTTGGTGTTAAGCTTTGGTATATCCTGTCTTAGGAGCCGTACAGTCTGCATATTGTCGCATAGTAGGGTAAACTCGCGTTCTAAACTGAAGCCGATTGCCTTAAAGAAACGCTGCTACTAGATAATCTTAATAGCAGCTGTAGACAGGGAGAGAAGCTCCGCTTTGGTAGTTAAGCGAGTCACTAATCTCTATAGGGTCGCCTTCCAGTCAATCAGTCCTCCAAATAGCATAAATAGGTATCCTTAAGAGCTCCATCTAGTGTCTTTATAGTCCGCAAATGCTGCGTCAGATACTCCGTAAAAGGTAACGTCTTCTCCCTTAGGGTTTCTAAAGTAGATGTATACTCCAAATACTTCGCCAGAGTATTTAATAGCTGTAGATTTTGTTCCAAGGCAATAGGCAATGGCTTGGTTTAATGCATTAAGGTGCTTTTAATTTGGATTAGTAAGAAATTCGGCCAGCTTGGAATGCGTCTTGGCAATATTAGGCCTTCTAAATACGGCAAGGTGTATAAGAGAACCAACCTATTACTAATAGGCTAGTATTCTTTAAGGGTTCATTTACTGGTTAGACGGAGTCAGTTCTTCAGCAGGAAGTAGTAACTTAGGAAATCTTCCTAGTTAAATATTAAATTAATTAGCTATCTTTTTAATATAGGAATCTTGGCAGAGCCAGAGCTTTCTGCCTGGTTAATCTCGTTTAATTCAGATTCCTAGGAACCACTATAGGTCTCCTAGTACACGGATCTTATATTAGTGCAGCAATTTGGCTTTAAATTCCTGTAGTCTTAAAAGGTCCTTTTTAGCAAATAGGACGGCAATATTGTCTACATAAAAGAAGATAATAAGTCATCTATTGGTGTAAAGGCAGTTCGTACCTAGGACAGGCTTTAATCCTAATTTAGACAGTGTATTGGTAAGCTCTTTATACCAAAGTAGTGGTAATACCTTTAATCCGTATAGCGCCATGAGTAGCTTTAGGATATGTCCGTTTTAATTAAAGCCTTCTAGGCAGTAATAGTAGACTGGCTTATCTAGTCTTGCATTTATAAATGCGTTTACAGCGTTATACTGTTAAATCTCCAAATCAAATGCAGCTGCTATAGCCATGAGGGCACGGAATATTTAAGCAGCTAGGGTTGCTGCATAGGTCTCTTCCTTAGTAATCTACAGGTCTCCGCAGACGCACAGTCAAGCCTTTAGCTTTTGTAGGTAGCCGTCGCTATTAAACTTGTATTTAAAGACCCATTTTAGCGGAAGTATCTAGTTGTTGGTTGCTTCTTCCTTTAGGACAGTCTCGAATGTCCCTCGGCGTTTTAGGTCGTTGTATTCTTTTTCCATTGCCTTTTAAAAGCCGGTAGTTAAAGGGTGCTTTCTTAGCTCTTTTAGATTCTTTGGTTCTAGTAGAAGATTGTCTTAATGCAGGGAGGATCTAGTTTAGTTAATGTCCTTTACTAGTCCTATAGCAAAGCTAGCGTAGTAACCAAATAGGGTAGGTATATTGGCTAGTGCTGCTGCATATGCTTAACGTTAAATTCGTTTAGAACCTTCTGGTAGGACAAGGTTGGTAAAAGGATTGGCTAAGACCTTGTTAGCTCATGGAGCTATATTTAACGGTTTTAGTGAACTACTTAACTGGGTAGAACCTGTTTCAATTGTATCCAAGATATCGTCTTAAAGTCCTCCTGGTGTGGTGTTTGTATCTGGCAGATCTAGAGATACCGTTCTACTAGGTGTTGGTAGCTGTTTAATGTCCTTTATAGGAAGCTCTACTGAGTTATTTGATGTATTTATTTAATCTGCATTCGATGTAGGTCTATATAAGATAGATTCATCCTCAGTTTTATCTTTAAGAGGTTCTAGTAGACTAATTATCTAGATAGTGTCTTCCAATGCTTCCCTTAGTAGGTAGTTAATATTCTAACCCTTAGGGTTATAGAACGAGGTCTCGTCAAATATAATATCTCTAGTTTAAATAACTTTGTAAAGGCTTAAAATCCAGATTTAGTAGATATTAGTTGAATTATAGCCAACTAGGTGTCTAATTAATGCACAAGGAGCTAGCTTGTCTCCCTTTCTAACTTGTTTGTTTAGCGTATAGGTCTTGCAACCGTATTTGTGCATATAGGTAAGTATTGGCGGCTTGCCGTAGGCAACTTCATACAGAGTTTTCCACCCTAGTTACTCATTCGGCGTTTAATTAAGGGCATAGCCAGTAGCAAGGAAAGCTTCTGGTCCTAGAGATAGGGGTAAGGACGCTTCCAGCTGCATAGACCTTAATCGTTCCATAAGGGTTCGTCCAGATTGTTCTACTCCACCATTCTATTCTTTGGTATACGGTGCTCAGCATTTAAAGGTAATGCCCTTGTCTGCATACCATGTCTCTAGGGTGTCTTCCGTTTGTCTAAATGCTTATTTATTATCACTCTAGAAGAAGACAACGTCTTAATGGAATCACGTTTTGATTAAATGGTAAGTCTTACAAATGGTAGGTAGGATGGTAGCTTTGTTCCTGTTCTTAGAGGTAAACACAAAGTTAAATTTGGAATATGTGTAATAGAAATGCATAACATATCTATTGCCGTTGTACCCTAGTACTCCAAGGTAGATAATATTAAATGCTAGTCATTCAAATGGTCAATTGGCTAGAAATTCATGTTCTTGTCTTTAAGAGATCTGCTGTGTGTGCTTTACTAATAAGCAAGTTTTATATTCAATTTTGAGCGGTGCTTATTTAGTAGTTAATTCGGTCAGCTCTACGCCAATGACATACTTAGGAAGCTGCTCAATAGCATCAGGTCCTATATGGCTGAGAATTTTATGCCATCTTATAGCTGTGGCTCTAATTAGTTTACGGGCTATGCGGCTAGGCTAGTACCTCTTAGAGGTTAAGAATGTTAATTGAGTTAAATCTAGGGTATTTATAGGCGTAGGCTCTCTATGCATTAGTGCCTAGTGGCCCCCTAGTCGTCTTGCATAGCATACTGTTTCGCTAGTTGCTAGACGGTAGAGCAAATTTCGCCCTAAGTCGAAATAGATGTTGTTCTTAGTGGCTCTTAATAGCGCTATAATATTTGTGAATATAGTAGGCACTAGCGCTATATAGGATAGCCTCATCTTTAACTTTCCATTAGGTGTATTAACAGTAATGGTTACTGTTCCGTAGGCTTATATTTTTTTAAAATTTCCACTAGCAATTAGGTAGTCGTCTTTTGCTGCTAAGTAGGAGAAGGTAAAGTCTTCTTTATTATTACAGACGTGGGTATCTACACTAGGGTTAAGTATCTAGGTGTTCTGGAGTTTAAAAGGAATTTGACCAATACTAAACGCGGCAGTATGGCTAGTCGGTGTGGTAGAAGCTAGGGTTTTAGAATTAAAATTAATTATAGATTCTGTATTCTTCTAATTATTCTCCTTTACTTCCTGTTCTCTTTTTTAGATTTAGCTAACAATACGTTTAATCCAAGGCGTAGATAAGATAGTTTTATCTACCTTCTTCTAGATATCTGCCTTTGGTCTCCATCCTTAAGGGCGCTTATATTTAGCAATGTAATAGCAATTGCTGAACCAATGTACAATGCCGCATATACATTCCTTGTGCCATCTTAAATTTAAATTGGAATTGCTGTTAGAGTCTGAATTAGAATTGGAATTTGCGTTCCCTTAAAGAGTTGCAAATGCAGAGTTATTGGCAGTTAAGGTAGACGATGCTTATTACATGCAGTAGTGCTCCTTAAATTCCTTAATAAGGTCAATAATGGATAGGGCATCTTTATCCTTCCGTTCTTTTCAAATAAGATCTACCTCTAGTGCTCCTGCAAAGCTAGAAGAGATGGGTTTGATTGCTTATATAAAATCGTAGTGTGGTCTAAATCCTTGCATGTCTAGAAGCTTCAATTGTTCTGCAAGCTTATAGATGTTCCTCCAGTTATTTAACCATTTTTTAATGCTCTGCTTTTTGTTGTAGGCTTTAAGAGCTGTGTACTAACTAAGGACGTCATGCTTTTAACCTAACGTGGTAGGGGCTAGTGCTTTCTTAAGTGCCTGTAGCTGTTTGTGTACCGTGTTAAGGTCATTAATAAGAGGGAGGTAGGATACCAATGTCGTGCAAACAACATAATTGCTAATATCGCTTATGGCCTGCTCTTGCTTCTAGTGTATGCGGAGGTTGTCCTTATATTCCGCGTATAGTTAATTATAGGCAATGAGTTGGTTTGGATCTAGCTTGGCTATTAATATAGTAGTAGGAAGTACGTCTGCGGATATAGGTTGTTTCAGAGGTTCTAGCTTTAGGAGCTTATCTTTCTTCTTTAATGGGTCAATGTATTACTATACCTTGTTGGTTTTAGCAGTATCTTAAACAATAAAGAACCATGGAAGCCAATTAGATGGCTTGTTAAGAATGAGGTTAATTTTAGATAAAGATTCATTTGTATTAGTCGTCATTTTTAGAATTTTAACAGTTTAGGCAGGGTCCAGGTTAGCGTCTTGGCGAAACCTTATTTTGACAATTTAATTCGTCAGTTCGTTCTGGAAAGTTCTGGTACGTTTGTCAGGTTTAGTCGTCCGCTCATTTAATAGGTAAAGAAGCTCAAGACACTGTAAAGGTAGTAGAAGTAGTAACTTCTTAAATGAGATAATAGATTGATTGGTTAGCAGGTAGTGCAAGCCAGGGTCATAACTGTAACAGTGCAGTGTGGGAGAATTAAGTAAGCGACTTGATTGTAAAATGTAGCTCTAGAGCCTCTCTATATACACGAGGAAGGTATGGAAATAAATAAAAGGGGAAACTAATACGTAACTAAAACAGCGTGATACGTAAGTGATACGTAGTCGATACGCAGACAATACGTAGGCAATACGCAGGCAAAACAGTGGTGGTTTGGCAGGGTACCGTAGTCGGTTATAGGGACACCTAGGGCAAAGTGGTTAGACAAACTGGAACAAGAAAAAGATCTAGATATTCTAGTTAGGTTTAAAGAAAGACATACTAAGGGATGTTATAACGCAGCAATAATAAGGTACTTTCTTACGGATAAACTATATATACTAAACCAGTTATATGGAAAGTAGTATAGGCAATAATATAACAATAAATGAGAAGACTTTTATATATAGCTAGATAAAAAGGTAGTCTAAGATCAACCTATTATAGAGAAATATATAAGTCACATTAAAGGAGTATTAACTATGACGTTAAGAAACCTAGAAGAAGGATCTAGGGATTAGAGAAGTAAGTAATAAATCTTAGTACCCGCAGCAGAGATACTAGTGGTTAGGTTAACCAGGTATAGGTTTAAACTTAAGAGTAAAGATAAGCCAAGAGTTAACCTAAAACATGCAGCGCATTATACACTATTGTGGATAGCTTATATAGATAATATATGCAATATACATAGAGCACTAAAAGACAAAAACCAGAAATACCCAGTAAGGATGTATTGGGCACTAGAAGAAAAGCGGTTTAGAGATGCTAAGTATATATATAAATGGCACCTAGTAGAAGTATAAAGCTAAGGGGACTTAATACTTTAACCAGGAAGATTCCTTATGGAAGAATGCCTAGATAGATAGTAGTAGTGGGAGTGCCTAGAAAACACTTATCTATAGCATATAGAGGAAAAGAAATAAACTAAGTATTAGCCTAAGGAGGACTAAGTATAAGCAGGATCTAGCAGCTAATAGTTAGGAAAAGGGGAGGCCTACGGGACTAAAGGGAACCAGTGGTAGAGCCTTAGACCCTTAAAGGAATTTAAGGACGACACCTAAATTTACAAGTTAAATGGTAAGATTAGTAGTTTAAAGCGTTAATAGACAGTAGAGCAATAAGGAACTATATATCACTAGCAGTAGTAGAAAGGATAGGGTTACTACACAGATAGAAGGAATACCTATATCTACTTACAACAATTTTAGGAGATTAGATAGCCTATAGAGGAGGCATTATTAATCTTAAAATAGGACCTATTTAGTTAACTATTAAAGGGAGACCAGTTAGAATGTCTTTTAATATTTTACCATTAAGAAAAAACAAGGTGATACTAGGAATGCCTTAGTTACAGGAATATAATCTAAAGGTTAATTAGGTTATAGGTTAGGTTAATATTAGAGATACTTAACGATGTAAAGTGTAACAGTAGACCAAGTTAGTATAGTACTAGGTTGGAGCAATATACAAAGAGACTAAGTGAGGCTTAAGTTATATACTAAAGAGATACTATAAGTATGGAAAAAAGTTATAGTTACCAGAAAGTGAAAAGCTGTTAGAGCATGCAGTATGGGACTATAAGATAGAATTGGAAGAGGGAATAAGTCTAAAGTTCTTTTTAATCTATAAGCTTACTAAAATAGAGTTAGTAGCGCTTAAGGAGTTTGTCTAAGAGAACTTATAAAAGGGATATATTAGACCATTGCAGTTATTAGCAGGATATCTAGTATTGTTCATCTTAAAGAAAAATGGAAAACTTAGGATGTGTATAAACTATAGACAGTTAAACAGCATCACTAGGAAGGATAGGTATCCTTTACCCTTAATTAGCAAAATCTAAAACAGGATAGGTAACGTAAAGATCTTTATAAAGATAGATCTGAGGTAGATGTACCATCAGATTAGGATTAAGGAAGGCAATAAATAGAAAGCAGCTTTTAGGTCAAAGGAAGGACTATATAAGCTATTAGTTATGCAATTTAGGCTTATAAACGCACCAGCAACGTTCTAAAAGCAAATTAACAGTGTGTTAGAAGAACACCTTAATAAATTTATTATGGCATATCTTAATAACATTATCATCTACTCAGAGAGTGAGAAAGAATATAAGGAACACATTAAATGGGTCTTAAGGAGACTATAAGAAGAACAGATGCTAGTAGCAATTAAGAAATGCGAGTTCTTTATAAGAAAGACTAATTTTATAGGATTTATTATTAAACTAGGAAAAATCAGCATGGACCTAAAGAAGGTAGAGGCTATAGTAAGTTAGTAAGAACTAGAGAATATTACGCAGTTAAGATTATTCCTAGGGTTTTATAACTACTATAGGAGGTTTATAGCGCAATGGTTAAAAAGCATTAAGCCATTTATGCGGTTAATAAAGAAAGAGGAACTATAGGTTTAGGGTAGTAAGCAGAAGAAGCTATTCTAAGAACTAAAAGAGTTGTTTACCTGGGAACCAATCCTTAAGATCTATTAACCAAAGTTAGAGACGGTTGTTGAGATAGATGCATTAGACTTTGCACTAGGAGTATGTTTGCTACAGAAGCATTAGGACGTATAGCATTTAGTAGTATATTATAGTTGGAAGATAACACCACCAGAACTAAACTATAACATCTATAATAAGGAGTTATTAGGTATAGTTGCAGTATTAAAGGAATAGAGAGCATTCTTATAAGGCATAGAGAAACCATTTATAGTTAAAACGGACTATAAGAACCTTATAGGTTTCCTAATAATAAAGAAACTCAACTAAAGACAGGTTAGATGGGCGGAAATGCTTATAGAATACTATTTTGAGATTTAGTATACCAAGGGTACAGATAATGCATAAGTAGATGCTCTAAGTAGAAGGGCTAAACTACAAAACAGTAAAAAGCCATTAGGGGCTTTATTGCGAAAGGATTAAGACGGATTAATTAGGTATAATTATCCAAAGATTATAGTAACCAGAGAAAGCAAGATCTATAAATTACTAGAGAGTGATTAGATATAGAAGATCTAAAAGGTATAGGTAGAGGATCTAGACTTAGAGTAATACAAGAACAGAGAAGCTACTTATATTCTAAGGTTGATTATAGAGGAGTTTATAAAAGAGTTTTATAAAGGAATAATATAAGGACATAACGGAGCTATAGGCTTAGTGTTAAGGCTTTAAAAGGAGTACGTTATTTAAGGAATTTAGGGACTAGTAAGATAAGTTATAAGAGAATGTCTAGATTGTTAAAGAAATAAACTAATAAGGTATAAGCCGTATAGAGGGCTATAACCTGTTAAGATACTAGAAAGACCATAGGAGGTTATATTATAGGACTTTATTATTAAGTTACTAAAGTTAAGAGATCCTATTATAGGACAAGATTATAATATAATCTTAGTAATAGTGGATAAGCTTATAAAGTGGGGATACTTTATAGCATGCATAGAAGAGATATTAGTAGAGGATGTTGCTAGAATCTATGTTAAGGAAGTATTTGCAAGGCATAGAGCACTAGATAAGATTATATCGGATAGAGATCCAAGATTTATAGTAGTATTTTAGGAAGTGTTTTTGGCAGAATAAGGAGTTTGTATAGCAACCTCTACAGCATATTATCTGCAGACGGATGGATAAATAAAAAGATTAAACTAGACACTAGAATAGTATCTAAGGCATTACATTAATCACGCGCAAAATAATTGGGTATTGTTATTACTAGTTATACAGTTTGTATATAATATAACACTATAAGAAGGAATAGAAATATTACTATTTAAGGCGAATTACGGGTACAAGCTAAGAACATTGTTATTGCCACGTTAAGTAAAGAAGACAAATAGTATAGCTAAAAAAAGAATGGAGATGTTAATAAACCTTTATGCAAATCTTAAAGAAATAGCGAAACTAGTACAAGAACAAATAAAAAGGTACTATAATGCTAAGAGATTTAAGGGACTAGATCTTAAGGAGGGAGATAAAGTATGGCTACTATATAAAAACTTTAAGAGTTAACAACTAAGCAAAAAGTTGGACTACGTTAAACTAGGACCTTTTAAAGTTAAGTAAAGAATTTTATTGGTTATATATAAGTTAAACCTATTAGCTAAAATAAAGATCTACTCTATATAATACGTTGCAATGCTAGAACCAGCATATAAAGGTGTTAAACTATTAGTCTATAAGGCAGACACATATAAAGGATAGGAAGAAGATAAATAGCAAGTTTTAAAGATTATTAGTTATAAGGATGTAGATAATAAAATATGGTATAAAGTAAAGTGGATAGGCTATAGTAAGACTACCTAGGAACTACTAAGCAACCTAGAGAACGCTATGGGAAAGGTATAGGAGTATTAAAAGAAAGCAGGTTAGGGAGTATGGAAAAAGGATTACCAAAGGATAAACTACCTAAGGGGGACTTAGGAGGAGCAACTGCTATATTACTTAGAACTGTTTCCTTCTCTAAAGACGCTACTCTCTTATTACTTAGCTTAGAAAGACCCTACTAAATAAGTTTCTATTCCTTAGAACAACCCTTCTTATAAACCTTCTTAAGATAAAGTAACTAAGTAGAAGTGGAAAGATGAGCATTAAGAGCACGCTGTTAAGTAGCGGAGGCCTTTAGCTTTGCCTTCTAAGATTGGCAAACCTTATCTAGGGCACTTGTAAGCTCACCATTAAGCTTTATAGTGGTAGATTAAATATAAGACCCTAAGGGAAATTAATAAGGGAACTTAAAGACTGTTAAGAGTTATAGAACGCGTATACTTAGTGTTAGAGATGGAATAAACATTGCAGGATGATTAAATGTTTAACTTTGTACATTTAGAGCAGAAGGAAGGTTGGTAACTAGAAGGAGCCGTAATTGTAATATAAAGTAACCCCTCTTTTACGCAGCAAGAATATAAAGGAGATATAACTTTACTAAGCGATAGTATAGTAGCTATGGTGTAAGCACGCCGTTGGGATAAAGAAGAAGAAAATACTTTAGGTATAATAAGTAAGGATATTAACCAGATTAATTAAACGGACATTACACCTCTAGTAGATGACTTAGAGATGTTAGGAATCTTTAAGGACAAAGATAAAGAGGAGGGAGATGGTGTTACGGACGCTTTAAGTACAATGTTATAACTACTTAGAGAGGAGTTGGAGGAAGCTAGTTGGTTAATATAGGTATAGTCTAGGATGGATCCGGTGGAACTATATAACGAGGAATGGTAGCTGAGTTACATGATGAGCTCTATAAGCTCTATAAGCTCTGTAAGCTCTGTTATATACCTTATGTACCTTACATACCTTACATAGTAAAGGGATTTTTTAGGCATACGGTTGTGTATTTAAAGGACCACAGTCCCTACCCAGATAGTTCTCTCTTTATAGTGAATTTCAGAATATAATTAGAGTTAATCTGTTGGGCAACTACTCTACTAGTTATTATTACATTGTTGACTAGTCGTTTATACCTACATACCCAGCCCATTAACAAGCCCACCATAGTTCTTGCTACAAGGTTCTGTTACATAAAAGAGCCAGGATTTCTTTATTTGGTGCAAACTAAATATTAGAAAGCAAAATACCAGGACAAAACTTCCCTAGCATTTAAAACGGACTAGAGTGTCCACTTAGTTACTAGTACATGTTAAGCTGCCTGGGAAGGATTTATGTATATAGGACTATAGCGCTATAGCCCAGAGGCTGTATGCGCAGTATTGTACATAGTATAATACAATTGGATATAAATAAAAAAATAAAAAAAAATATAAGGCGATAGTATTTTTAGTATAGGCTAAGCAAGCTAGAAACCTTTATCCCGTACTATTTCCTACCCCCTTTCCTTTATTTCTAATTTAGGAACTAGTTAAAGAAGCTATAAAGGAGCCAAAGTAAGAGGACCTGGTACGTTTTCTTGGGGTCTTTCCCTATATAGGTGCAGTATCTAGAAATTGTTAGCTCTTTGCCAAGTTAGGCCTAAAAGGAAGCCGCTAAATAGGTTATTACTTACTAATGCCAGTGTTCTTTAATGCGGTTAATAAGATTCATACTACTATTAGCGTAGTCCTGCGTCGTGAAATTAGATTCCTTAAACTCTTCTAGCTATTTAAGGTAATACTCTAGTAGATGGTCTTGATCCTTATAAAGCCATACTTAAGCGGACGCTTCACAAGCATTTTTAGATTTAGTAGTGCTGTCGGCATTACTGTTAAAGACGGTTGGTTCTGTCCCGTAGCTGTCACCGTCGCTGTTCATGTCTATATACTTATTATTAGTAACGCTGGACGATAAGTTGCAATCTAATAATTGAGCGCGCCGCATTCTAGGGGGCTAGAAGAGAATTTAGGGCAATAACGGCAAGAAGGACCTAGAGGGCAATGACGGTGGAAAGGATCTAGAGAGTAAGGAAATAGGAGGGTAAAGAATAAGAGAAACGGGGCCTAGATTAAATGGATTAGAGGTGGGAGCTATAGAGTATATATAGCTTTAGGGCCAGGCGCGTGGAAGGGTCATATTTCTGGATAAACTAGTCTGCCTGTTAAAAAGCGAGGGGCATAGGGCGGTAAGCGAGAGGCTTAACGTTAGACCGGCAAGCAAGAGGCTTAGGGCAGCGGGAAGTTTTGGCGACGCGACCTCCAAAAACGGCGACAGAACCCTCTAAAACCGGCAGTCAGATCTCCATTTTCTTTTTTAATGGAGTAAATATTAGGTGCATATAGCGCGTAGGGCCTTTGTCCTTAAACTTAAAGGTAAATAGGTCTAAGATTTTAGTAGAGTGCCTATTACCGCTATAGGTAAGTATATAGTGGCCTAGTAGGATATCTATAAGTATATAGAGGTAGTATTTTAGTAAGGAGTCTCTATAGGCCTATAGCTAGCAGCAAACATTCTTAAACTTATCCTTTATATATCTATTAAGTAGTATATCTCTACCCTTATCCGCAAACTGGTCCTTTTCCTACTATATATCCCTCTATTATAAAATCTTTAGGTACTCCCTAATATTATTCTCCTATAGGGACTAGTAGCTGTTTATTTTTATAGCCTTTTATACCTAGTAGAGGTCTATTAGGGCTATAATATAGCTATAAACTAAACACTAGGAGAGCCGCGTCTTATTTTAGGGTATATTATTACTAACCTTACGGCTTTTTGCTTTTAGTGGCCGGCCTATAACCTCCTTAATAAGAAAAAGAAGTAGCTTTTCTTCCATAATAGTATTGCTGTTATAGTACTACTTCTTCTTATAAAAGGCCTAAAAAGATATACGTTAGCTATAAGTATACTACTCTATAAAGCACCTAGCTACCTACCTTAAACTTCTTTTACTTTGGCTTATAATTTAAAGATATATTTTTAGGCCTCTTAGTATATATAAGGGCAAGGATACTCTTCACATTAGCGCGTAGTTTAGTATTATTCGCAATGTTAATCTCTACGCAACTAATTAACGCTATTTTTAAGATAGGACGCTACTAGAGAAGCGGCGCCTAAGGGGGGGTTCCTATTTTTTAAATATACGCAGATATAGACTAGGGAAAAGAGGTAGAGAAAGTATACCTACCTTATCTACTAGCCGCTTAGTAACTAGATAAGTAATCTTACCGTATAGGGTAAATATATAGCGCATGGCTAGGCTAATAGGCTAATAGTACGCGCGCATTAGTGACTTAATTAGTAGGGGTAAAGATATTCGAATATATGCACGGCTTGGCTATAGGCTCGGCCGTAAACATTCGCGAATATCGATGGGGGTTGTATGTGTCACGTGCGGCTTAGCGACTGAGCTTAGCCGAGCCTTTAACACCAGTATCAGATGTACACATTACCAAGCTTTCAGTTAAATGAGAGCCTATTGTTGGCTAAATCCTTATTAATATGTGTGGACGTAAACCAGCGTGGGAAGGGATAAAAGGTACTAGTTTACAGCCCTTATAAAGCGCGCCCATTTGCTCTCAGACCCTCTGTAAGGAATTGACCTCGCACGTAAAGTGAGCTGCATAAGCGCTGCATAAGTGCTGCATAAAGGTAGATTCCTTACCGAGGCACCTGAGATAAGGTACAACTTAATGTTTTAAAGTTCGTCACGTGAATTCTACCACGACTTACCGCGTGCAACTTTTTTTATTACCTTAGCAAGCTCAGACGTGATTCTGTTGGTGCGGATTTTCAATTGGTCCGCAAGCTGACTAACTACGTTTGTGTTGCACCACCAGTATTTACCTCAGCGAGCTCAGACGCGATTTTTTAGCTAGCATCGGAATAACCTATGCCGTCTTCCGAATTGCAAAATCACGTCTGAGAACGTTTGACGCGTCTTATTAAAATTATCAGCAAAATCCGCCAAGCGGATATTGCGGATATCTAATTCATTTATTCACACAACGCGTTATTATTACCACACAAAGTCACATTTTTTTTAAGACTTAGGGCTTCTAAATGGTATAAATTTTATTATACGGCTATTGCTTAGTCCTGACATTAATTTCATTAAAGTTAAAAAATGCGTTGTTAAAATTATGAGCACATATTCTATCTTATTAAATAGTCTGCTAATATAGATAAAACTATACTAATCTATAGATATCTACTACTTAAAGCTATTGCAACACCTAGCAGGTGCTATAGTTGGGTCCTTCCTTAAAAATATCCTCCCTTAGCCCGGAGCTACTACTAGGGGGTAAGCTTCGTGTAGAGCTTAATGCAGAGCTTAATGCAGAGCTTCGTGCAGAGTTTCGTGCAGAGCTTCGTGTAGAGCTTCGTGCAGAGCTTCGTGCAGAGCTTCGTGCAGAGCTTCGTGCAGGCGTGCAGACGTGTAGATGTGCCTACGTGCAGACGTTTGTACGGGCGATCAATTGCAGAGACGTTTGTAGAGACGATTGTATGGGCGTTTGTACGGGCATTTGTACGGGCGATTGTAGAACCTTCCTAGTATATTAGTGCTGCGTGTTAGTAGAGCTTTAGAGCTTTATATAGGTGGCGAAACGCTAATGACGATGCTGACGATAGAGCTGATGACTACGATTTGTAATTGCTACTGTCGACAACGCCACTCAGTCAGTATTTGGTAATGGGAATCGACAATAGGGCTTTGAGTAGAGCTTCGAGCAGAGCTTCGTGCGCAGCTTCGAGCAGAGCTTCGTGCGCAGCTTCGAGCAGAGCTTCGAGCAGAGCTTCGTGCGGAGCTTCGTGCGGAGCTTCGTGCAGAGATTTTGCAGAGCTCCGTGCAGGTCTCCCCCTGAGCTTCGTTCCGCAGAGCCCTCGCAAAGCTCCACGGCTCTACGCAGAGGGCTGGCGGCGTGGGCGTAA
>Ga0307507_10000097_pt1 | contig 139761 bp, 113 predicted proteins | sample 7_EM_MG_FD_207223 | JGI IMG/M metagenome (GOLD analysis project Ga0307507, IMG submission 207223) | Populus trichocarpa ectomycorrhiza microbial communities from riparian zone in the Pacific Northwest, United States - 7_EM | ecosystem: Host-associated > Plants > Roots > Unclassified | place... | reverse complement strand
ATTCTCAAGTCAGAAACATCCAGTAAAAGAAGCATCAAAGGAAAACGACTTAAGGCCGCATGGGATAATGATTATCTAATCAAATTATTATCAACCTATGATTTCTAATGCGTCAGCCCTGGTTGATAGCATTTCCTTTGGCATCCGTTACATATCCTTTTGCCCAATCATCAAACAAATAGCGGCTCCCTTTAGTATTTTCTTTATTTGCGAGGCTATAAGCCATACTACCCGATGTTATACCGCTTGCCGATATCCCGGTTTGGGCCTTTACAATACTACAGGCCGCAATGCACAGCCCAATTGTTATAATGAGTATTCTTTTCATTTAAAATATTGTAATAATGATGCGCCTTAAACTGCTTTCCGCTTTCCAATAAAAAAGGCCGTCAACATGTCAACGGCCTTTTTTGTAAGATATTGTAACTGCCTTTAATTCAACGAATCTGCAAGGTTACTAAGAAAACTATCTGTAATGTCATCATCAGCATGATCGCTGAAATACGCTTTTACTTTATCGGCATCAGCAGCGAAAACTTGCTTGATGGCTTTGGTTTTTAACGAGATTTTTTGCATAGCCGAGGTTTTAACATTAAGCACATAATAAGTTGGCTCATCAACGTACTCATCGTAGTGGTTACCGGTTGATGTCATACCATCGGTTTTAAAATCCGACTTAACGAAACTTGTTTTGGTATACTTGTAAACTTTGTATTTGCCGCCATCTGATAATACCTGGGTGTAATGAGTTGGATTTATAGCAGCAATCAATTGGTATGTTTCAGGCCGATCAAGTTTATCATAAATAGTAAAACTTTTTATCTGGTCGCGATCAACATCAACGGCCGCACGTTTATCCTGGGTTAATAACAGCGAACCATTGATCTTGTCGTAGTTATAGCTAAAGTTATCGTTTTTAACCGTAGCCCCGGTTTTATCAACCACGTAGCCTTTAGCCCAGCCATCGCCAACTAAATAGCGGCTTCCTTTGGTATCTTCTTTACGCGAAATGTTAAATAACGCACCAGCACCGTTTGTTGTAGCAAGATTAAAAAAACTAAACCCATGTGTCTGGTTCTGCTGATCAACAGCAGATGAAACCACTTTATTAGGATCTGACAGGTTATTCCCTTTAAATGTAGATTTTCCGGGTTTAAGCACTACTGTCAGGTTCTCTTTCGGGGTAACTTTTTCATCTTTATAGCCCTTTGCAACCACTAAAAGCGATGTGTTATTTTTTACCGGCAATGTGAAAAAACCAAGCGAATCGGTGTATGTGGCTTCATTGGCATCGGCTACCTGGACCAAAGCAGATGGCACGGCTTCACCTTTTTCGTTTTTGACTATACCTGAAGCGGTTATTTTTTGCGCCATAATAAACTGGGCAGATATTACAGGCAAAATTAAGGTTAGGATGTATTTTTTCATTGATATTACATTTAGATATTAAAGTTATGGATAAACAAGTTAAAAGCCAAACCATTGATTCACTTTATCAAAAAGATTAATTACCTCTTTACTATTCGCGGAGACCAACAATAGCCGTCAACCTGCTTACGTATGCTTTTATCATTTGTAACAACGCATGTTATGTATTGATTTTGCCTTTGAATAGTTAAATCCGTACTTTTTATGAGGTAGTGTGCTATTTAAAAAAGGCTGGTTCTTTTCAAAACCAGCCTTTGATAAGGCTATACGCTATATAATATTAAACTGTTATGTTAAATTTTAAGCGATGTTATTTTTTATATTGATCAAGGTTGCTTCGTGCACCGGACCCGCCAAGTACATCGTAGGTAAACCCTTGACCAAATAATGCCAATGCCTGCGCATAAGTATAGTCTTTTTCCACATATCCTACAATTGATGCTCCTTTTGTAACGTTTATCGGTGGTGTTTGAGCACCTAATATACCTGATACATCAGCAGGATCAATAACAATTGTAAAATGCGAATAAGTTGCATTTGGATACAGACCCACTTGTTGAAAATCAACTTTATACCGGATATTTTGTGTAAAGTAACCGCCCGTTACTTCGAATTCGGTGGCAGTATTGGGCAAAAAGACGTTGGTATTGCCGGCTGCGTATGTAAAATTGCCGGCTGCAGGTGTTCTTGTAAATTGCCATTTGTAGGTTCCGGCAAAATCATTACCGATAAAGTGGTAATATTTAATACTGAAATTAGCACTTTTAGCTGCGCCGCTTACAGTACTGATCTTGATTGGAAGCATATAGCTTTTTGTAGGATCCAACTTGCTTTTGTAAAAAGTTACCGGAATGTTGGCTAAACGAGTACCTGCTTTGATGGTAACAGTTGTGTTGGTAAACACGAATGAGCCCGCTGGTAGCGCCAAATACGGAACCGTTGGATCTGAGGCCACGTAGGTTGCAATAATCGAATTATCCAACTCAACGGTAACCTTTACATCTGCTGTAGGAGGATATTCCCCTGTTACGTTTATTTGAAGGGTTCTTGATATTGTATCCGTAGCATCGGTTATAGATGCTTCGCCAAAATATGGTTTGCCACTATGTACAATCTCTGCAAAAGCAGTTAGATTGGAAAAGTCAACGTTCGGCTTGTCTTTCAGACAAGACGTAAGCGAGACTGTAAGGGCTCCTAATAATATGATTAATTTTTTCATTTCTTTTCTTTTTAATTATTTAACTATTAATACCGGGACACTTATTTCATCCAAAATATTTTGGATGTCAAAATATCACTACCGGTGCCGCCCGCAGGCACATTTGCACCATTAAGCGATGTTTCGTTAACCGGATAAGGCAAACGGTATGGTATATGCGGCGCAGTATTACCAGGATAAATAGAAACCGGTAAATTTTTAGGGATACCCAATCTTCTCCAATCGCTGTATGACTCTAATGGGTCAACCGAGTTTAAAGCGGCCCATTTTTGAGTAATAAGCGTGGTTATTTTATCCGGAGAAAGACTATAGTTGGTTAAGCTATTTGACTGACCAACATAGGTAGCAGCAGCAGCGGCATAATTAGCTACACCCAAAAAGTTAAATGACTCGGTAACTGCAGCTTTATACAAGTCATCGGCTGTTGAATAAGATACATATCCTCTTTGCCGAGCTTCGGCCTGCAAAAACAAACTTTCAAATGCCGATAACAAAATAGCGTCCTGGCCAGGTCCTTTAGTGCTTGTTCCGCCAGGGGCATATCCTGTTCCCAAAATTGCAGATATCACTGTATTTGACTCGGTACCGCTTGTGCTGCCATAGGCGCGTCCCTGAACATTTGCAGGATTTGTTGCAACACCACCGGATCCCTTTATTGGTACGTAGATATAACCAAGTCTTGGGTCATTGTTATTCTTATAAAAGTTAACACCGTATGAATTTGCCCTCCAATAAGTAGTATTAGTACCGTTTGAAGCTTGTGCATTTCCAATTACATCAAAGTAATAAGGGTTTAATTGGTTATCTGCCGCATTTGAATAGCCTGGGTTAACAGATGCGTCTAACCCCGCCGGTAAAAAATCAGTGGCAGCATAACCACTAAATGCGCTTGTGGCGGACGTTGGAGGAGTTCCATTTTCTGTTTGGCGCATGTATATTTTTAGTTTCAAGGTATTAGCAAACTTTATCCAGCCAGCCATCTCAACTGCTCCTTTAGCGGCGTTATCTGTCGATTTTAAGCCTTTGCCAAAAACCACATCGTAGTTAAGTGGGTACACAGCTGTAGATTTGTCATTAGCAAGATTTGTTTTTATAAGTGCTACAGCCGAATCTATTTTAAGTGTGATACTATTGTAGATGACTTGCGGCTCATCATATTTATATGAAAAGCTGCTATTTATTATAAACGCCTGGCTATAAGGCACACTGTTGTACTGATCAACTAAACGTTGAAAAACATAAGCCTCCATGATATTTGCAATAGCTTTAAAGTAAGCCTGGGTAGGGTCACTACCCGCGGTTTTTATCAACAGATTGTAGTTTGATAAGTTTAAATAAGCGTTATCAAAGTTACCTGTAAAATTGTTGCTGGTTAATTGGTAAAGCACATAAGTGGTACTTGAAGTAAAGCCACCGCTTTGTGTCCAGTATCCCATCCAGTTTTCGTAAACATCGGCGTTACCACCCTGAACTAAGTTTGCTGTACCTACTAATGCCGAGCTTAAAGTATATTTAGTTGGTGCGGCGGCGGCGTTGTTAGGATTGACATCGTTGATATCAAATGTCCCTTTTTTACAACCCACAATGCCCGTTAATATCACAGCCGAGAAAAGCAGGCCAAAGCTAACTTTTCGCTTAAATATTGTTTTCGTTTTCATTTTTTTATCAATTTCTTCGTTAAAAAGTTACGGCTAAAGTACCGCTGAATATTCTTGTTGGCGGAACCTGGTTAACGGAATTTCTACCAACCGCGTTGCTGGTATCTTCGCTAAACTCAGGGTCTGTAAACTTGTTGGTTGAAGGACGGAACATTAACAAGTTACGTCCTGATAGTGATATATTTACATTTTTAATAAATTTGACCTCTCTTAACCAGGCTTTTGGGAATTGATAAGCCAAAGATGCTTCTCTCAACTTCCATGCAGCAGCACTGGTTACGTAATTCGCATCAATACCTAAGTAAGTAGTTGGGAAGAAGTTAAAGTTGCCGTCTTGTATAAGAATGTTAGTATTATCAACATAATTTCCCTGAGCATTTTTGTAAACAGAGTTCGGGAATACAAAACGCTGGCGGCCGGTTAACGTAGTGGTTATACCTACACCGCTATGATCCAGGGTGTTCGAAATTTGGTTAAATATTTTATAACCGCCTCTATAGTCAACAACTAAATTTAAGGTAAAGCCTTTGTAGGTTACAGATGAAGTAATACCTAATAAATCTGTAGGGTTGGCGTTCCCTAAAATAGACGGAGCAGAAGCGCGTGTTGGCAAGCCGGTGTTGGCATCAACAATTACTTTACCTGTAGCAGGATCCTTGTTCCAATCGTAACCTTTAATAGTTGGGTAAGGTTGGCCAATTATAGCGAATGAGCTTTGATTTGCAGAGTTTACTACTGTGCCGTTTGCATTAACACCCTGGCCTATCTGCAATTCTTTTGCACCACCGGCTATGCTGTTAACTTTACTTTTTTGTTTGGTATAGTTCACACCAAGGATCCAGGTAACAGCCTGGGATTTTATCACCGTGCCATGTAAATCTAACTCAAAACCTTTGTTTTCTGAGTTAGCAGCATTTAACAGCGCAGAAGCAAAACCAGATGTACGTGAAATCTGGGCAACTACGATACCATCAGTAGTATGTGATTTGTAAGCAGAAGCTGTTAAGGTCAGCCTATCTTTCAGAAAACCTAAATCTAAACCAACTTCATCCTCAGTAACCTTTTCAGGTTTAATGTTTGGATTGGCAATCCTCGTATTTAAAGAATAACCGGATATACCCGTTGCGCTGTAAGGAAAACCTCCTGCCAAAGCAATGGTTGGTAAAGTAGTATAAGCACCAAAGGCGATATATTGTGAACCACCTGCAAGCGGAGACGCGTTACCAGTTAAAGAATGTGCGTACCGCAATTTAACAAAGTTCAAATAATCATTATCGGCGATGCTTTTGAAAATCTCACTTAACACAACAGATCCATCAATATCATAATAAGGAATATATTTATTTGATTTTGACAAACGGGTATCCAAATCCGTTCGGTACGATCCGTGTAAAAACGCATAGCTTTTGTACCCTACGGTTGCCTCTGCAAAGTAACCCAACTTACGGGCTTGCGCATATGCCTGTCCGTTAACGTTCGGAACAGATGCAAAATTTGAGGTGTTATACGGCAAGAAGTTTAAAGGACCGTTATTGATAGGGGTGTAAGTAATCTTGTTATCCAAATAGGCAATACCTGCAGTTCCGTTCACCGAAAAGTCTTTTGCAAATTTAGTTTTAAACGCGATCAGGAAATCAGAACTAAATAAAATGTTGTTTAGATTATATGTGCCAAATTGCGGAAGCGCATTTGTAGCACTTGCTTTGTGGCCTGCATCAGCAATTGTATCAATACCTCCGTTTTTATTAGGGTAATAAATATTTTCGCCCACGTTACGGGTGTAATCACTAAAAGTTATACCAGCATCATGATATTCTCCTCTTGTACTTGTGTTATCAACAGCAGTACGGTATGATAAGTTAAGCCAATTGGTTACTTTTAAATTCAACTGAAGATTAGCCTGAATGTGGTTTTCTGTAGTTAAGTTTCTTTGCTGCTGAATAATCTGTCCCGGGCTTATATAATAATCATTGTAATAAGTATCAGGATTACCATATTTACTTGTAGGATCCAAAAGATCTTTAACCGGTACAGACAAAGGAGACTCCAAAAGGTCATTGTAAACAGTACCGGTATTTGTAGTATTTGTAGTTTTATAAGTATATGCTACTGAGTATTGAGCTGAGAAAGCACCGTACCTTTTTTCGCCGCCAACGCGGAAAACATCCCTGCGACCTTCGTCTTTAGGCATGATGGCTTTACTTTTAATGTCCTGGGCAGACATGTACATGCTACCGTTTTCATCCCCGGAATTAAAAGAGAAATTATGCTGGGTAGTTATACCTGTATTAAAAAAGTCTTTCTTTTGATTTTTAATCGCCGTGTAAGGAACCATTTCGACAGAACCATCAGGCAACGGACGACCAAGCGGCACTAACTTACCATTATACTCTGGTCCGTAGCTTTGGTTTTCGTAAGGAATATAGTAGCCTATATCTGTAAAATCGAAAACTTCTCTTTCACCGCCATTGGCACCAAAACGGCCGGAATATTCAGGTATGTAAGATACTTTTTCGGCCTGAACAGTAGATGAAACCGTTAAAGAAGAACTTTTAGATCCATGTTTGGTGGTTATAATAATCACACCATTTGAGGCATCAGAACCGTAAACCGCCGATGCGCTTGAACCTTTTAAAACGTTAGTTTCGGCAATGTCTTCAGGGTTAAGTGTGCTGATATCGCTGTAGAAGATAGCACCATCAACTACATACAATGGCTGGTTATTACCTGTTAATGACCTGTTACCACGTAAAGTAACACGGGTTGGAGCAAACAAACCGTTGTTTACTGTGCTAACCTGCAAACCAGATACCTTACCAGTTAAACCGTTTACTACACTAATAGGTTTTGATTGGGTGACATCTTTACCGGAAACCTTTGAAGTAGAATAACCCAAAGATATTGCCTGCCTTGAAATACCCAATGCAGTTACAACAACCTCATTCAGTTGGCTATTCGCGCTCAAAAGCACAACATCAATTGTTCCTTTTGTTCCAACTGTCACATCCTGGGTGTTATACCCAATAAAAGAGAAAGATAGTACTGCACCCGGAGGTACACTTAGAGAGAATTTGCCGGAAGCATTGGTTTGGGTACCGCTCGAGGTTCCCTTTACCTTTACTGATACTCCCGGAATGGGTAGGCCATCGTCTTTGGCCGTAACCGTACCAGTAACTGTACGGTTTTGTGCGTGCACCTGTGTTAGGCATAACAACAGAAAGCACAAACTTGCTAGTAGAAGTTTTTTCATTTTGTTAATAATAAGATCAGTTAATAGTTAATTAATGTTAAAAGTAATGTTACGTTATCAAAAAGTCAAGTAAAATCTTTAAAAAGATGACTTTTTTTTAAAAAAAGCATCTTTAATAATAAATATTAATAATTTTAGTACTATGTATTGCATAATACAATCTTAAACATATATCTTTGTATTATGATCGTCGAAAACACACAAACCCAAATGAGGAAGGGCATACTGGAGTACTGCATCCTATCCATCATAGCCAAGGGCGAAACATATGCTTCAGACATAATTGCTGAGCTAAAGAAAGCCCAACTACTTGTAGTTGAGGGTACTCTGTACCCACTATTAACCCGTTTAAAAAACAATGGACTACTCACTTATAACTGGGTCGAGTCGGTTTCGGGCCCCCCGCGAAAGTATTATGTACTATCAGACGAGGGCCGGAATGTGCTGGAACAGCTGGATAAAACCTGGCAGGAATTAGTTTATGCTGTGCAAACGGCCATTGGAGACAGAAAATAAAAAAACCTGAAATTATTAACCATCATGAACAAAACAATCATCATCAATATAAATGGCATCGTTTTCCACATCGAAGAGGATGCTTATGACGTACTTAAACTTTACATGACAGATGTAAAACGTCATTTTTCTACCTCGGCCGACAGCCTGGAGATCACAACCGACATTGAAAACCGCATTGCCGAAATGTTTAACGAAATTTTGGCAAGCCAAAGCAAACAGGTTATTGTGGAGCAGGACGTAAAACTTGTAATTGAGCAAATGGGCTCGGTTGAGGATTTTGAATCGGCCGAAAGCGATACAAAAGCACCCGGAAGCAGCTCTTACACTTATAATACAGAACGTCGCCGCCTTTTTCGCGATCCGGACGATCACCTGGTGAGCGGTGTTGCTGCGGGCATTGCCAATTACTTTGATATCCCGGCCGTTTGGATCAGGCTGGCCTTTGTAATTTTCCTTTGTGTGGCAGGCAGCGGCTTCTTCTTGTACGTTATATTGTGGATGGTGATCCCTAAAGCCCTTAGCCGTGCCGACAGGATGGCCATGAAAGGCGAGAAGCAAGACCTGAAAGGTTTTAAAAAGAGCTTCGAGGAGGAACTTAGCTCGGTTAAAGAAAACCCGCACAATTTTCAGCACGAGGCCAGGCCCTTTGTTTACAAAACACGCGATTTTATCGGCGATTTTTTTGACCACCTTGGTGTGTTTTTAAAAGGTGCGGGCAGCCTGCTTGGTAAAATAATAGCCGGCGGTATATTATTAGGCTGCTTTGGCCTTGCTATTACGCTTATTGTGGTTGTTATTATGTTTTTAGCGTTCGGCAAAACAGATATCTACCACATATTTCCATTCAATATAGTTAACCATAATACAAACCTTGTATTTATAGCAGGAGGCTTTTTATTACTTGCTATCCCGTTAACGGCTATTATATTACTCATTATTGGCTTTCTGTTCCGTAACGCATCATTCAACCGTTCGGTTGGCACAACGTTATTATGTGTATGGCTGGCAGCTCTTGGTGCTGTAGTATATTATGGTGTAAGGGCCTCTGTTGATTTTAGGGAAGGCGCAAGGCTAAACACTACCATTAACATTAAAGCCCCGGCAAACAATACTTATTACCTGCAGCTTAACGATGCCAAATACCTGAGCAACGAGGATAGCACCCGCCTGCGCATAAAAGAGCGTTTTAACGGAATGGTGATTTTAGATGACGACTTTAACGGCAACGACGAGATGGATGGCCCGAACCGGGTAAGCATCGATATCGAAAAAAGTGATGTACAACAACCGGTATTGGTTGAATCATTCACAGCCCGCGGCCGCGATTATGAGGATGCGCTTACCAATACCAAAAACATCACCTACCGTTTTATCCAAAAAGATTCGATACTGAAATTTGACCGCCACCTGGAAAGAACGTCAGGCACGTTATGGCGCGGCCAGGATTTGCACCTTACCTTAAAGGTGCCGTTAAATTCAAAACTGGTTATTGACCCTAAACTTGATGTTAATATAGGTTTTAACCCTTACGATTGCCAAGAAAAAAACAAACCGCTTAACCCGCTTGGCGCAAGGTATATCATGAAAGAAAACGGTATTGACTGCGATATCCCGCCGGTACCACAGGCCACTATTGACAGCCTGAGAAGGCAGGAGGTAGCCGATAGCCTAAAAAATGCAAATCAGCAATAAAACCACATCGTTATATAATATATAATGTATAATGCGATCAGTTATAAAATACATAAGCCTGCTATTATTTAGTGGGCTTATTATTCCTTTTTATTACGTTACGCTTACCCAAAGCCAGCCACCTGCTGCTAAACTAAATCCTTTTGTTTCAGCGCAAACCCAACCCGAAAGCAGCCAGCCGATAGGCCGGGCCATTATGCTGGATATTGCTAAAAATTTATTCCCCGTGTTAAAAAGTTTAATTTCTCTGTAACCAAAGCACCCTATTGTGCATCTTAATACAAAAAGACACAATAATTACAGATCAGGCCACCCGGCGAAGACGCTTGCAGCCCGTTGGCCTTAAACTGACATACACTATGAATAAAAAAGCTTATATCAAATAACTACTAAACACATTTAAGGCTTACCGCTAAAACCGCTAAAAACTTATTTACTAAATTTTAAAAGGAGTTATTTTCCTTGATGGCATTGTATTGCCCAAACTTTTTAACAACACAACAATGAAAACTAAAATCAACCATATATTATACACACTCCTGCTTGTAGCTATCAGCTGGAGTGTATCCTTTGCCCAAACCGGCAATGCCGGCGCCGCCAAAGTATCAGGATCGTTGGTAAACGACCAGGGTAAACCACTTGACTACGCCAGCGTAAGCATTATAAAAGCAACCGACTCCACCGTAGTTAAAGGGGCTTTAAGTAATGATAGTGGTGTTTACTCTTTTGATAAAATACCCGCCGGCAAATATCTGGTAAAAGCTACCATTGTTGGTTATGTAAAAGCCGTTAGCAAGCCTTTTACCGTTACCGAAGGCTCAACTAAGGTTGAAGTACCTGTTTTAAACATGCAACCAGGCAATACTACTTTAAAAACGGTTACAGTTACCGCCACCAAGCCGCTTATTGAACGCAAAATTGACCGCACCGTAATGAATGTAGAAGGCAGCGTACTTGCCGCCGGCAACACCGCAATGGAAATTTTGGCAAGGGCGCCGGGAGTAACTGTAGATAAAGACGATAACATAAGCCTTAAGGGTAAGCAAGGTGTAACCGTAATGATAAATGATAAGCTTACTTATCTTACCGCAGCGCAACTGGCTACGTTGTTACGCTCAACCGACGGCAACACCATTAAATCTATCGAAATTATTACCAATCCATCGGCTAAATATGATGCGGCGGGTAACTCGGGCATCATCAACATTAAACTTAAAAAGAATGCTCAATCTGGCACCAACGGCAGTATTACAGCGGGCGTTGCCAAAGGCAGTTATTGGAGGGATAACAGCAGCCTGAACCTGAATCATAAGGAGGGCAACTTGAACGTGTTTGGCACATTCAGCCATGGCGATAATAAGCGCGGGCATAACCTCGGTATTAAACGTATTACGGATAGCGCAGGCTACAAAACATACTTTGATCAGCAATCATCCATGCCAGGATCAAATCATTATAATAATTACCGCTTAGGGGCAGATTATGACCTTACCGACAAACATATCATCGGCTTTGTAGTGAGCGGTTATAGCAATAGCGATGCTGATGCCAATGATACGCACACCATTATTGGCAAACAATACGGCGTGGCCGATTCATACTTGCATACCGTATCGTCTATACCTCAAACCTATAAAAACCTTGCGCTTAACCTTAACGATAAATATAAAATAGATACCAGCGGACAGGAAATAAGCATCGACCTTGATTACTCCAAATTCAGGAACTTTTCGGACGCCCGCTACAATACCGATTATTTTTTAGCAGATGGCAGTCCGCAAAGGGCTTCGGAGATATTGCTGAATCAAACTCCATCAAATATCACCATATACACCGGCAAAGTTGATTACGCAAAACCCCTCACTAAGACCATCAAGCTTGAACTTGGGGCTAAGTTCAGCAGTGTGAAAACCGATAATGATCTGCGTGCGCAAATAGACAGCAGCGGTATTTTCATTAATGATAAAGGCCGCTCCAGCCACTTCATCTACACAGAAAAAATTCAGGCGGGCTATTTGAATATCAACAAGCAATTCAAGAAAACATCGGTACAAATTGGCTTACGTGCCGAAAATACCCAATCAAACGGAAACCTGATAGGCAGTACGCCGGTAAAACGCAGCTATCTTAACCTTTTCCCAAGCGCATTCATCAATCATACCATTAATAATAAAAATGAGGTTAGTTTATCTTACAGCCGCAGGATTGACAGGCCCGGGTACGACAATTTAAACCCCTTTATTTACTACCTGGATCCATATACCTTCAGCAAGGGCAACGCGTTTCTTAACCCGCAATACACTCAAAACTTTGAATTTAACTACACTTATAATAAAACTGTTAATGTGAGCCTGGGCTACAGCCACACTACTAATGCCATTACCGAACTGATATTAACCGAAGGTAAAAAAACGTTTCAAACTAATGCAAATTTACAAACACAAACAGGCTATAACGCCAATATCAACAGCCCCTTTACAATCGCCAAATGGTGGGAAGGCAATATTAACATAACGGCATTTTACCTGGGCTTTAAATCAGACACGCTGGCCGGTTTTAATTTTAAAGATGGGCAATGGGCATACCAGGCCCGGATGACACAGACTTTTAAATTTGCAGGGGCACGTTTGGAGGTGATGGGCGATTACCAATCAAGGTTAACCTACGGCATTTATAAAATAAGGCCCCGTTACTCTGTTGATTTGGGTATCAGCAAATCCTTTTTCGATAAAAAGCTGAACGTTAAAGTGGCCTGCGATGACGTGTTCAATATCCGCCGTAACGACCTGAGCAGCGATGCGCTTAGTAACCACTTCACCATTAAACAGAAAAACGATTCGAGGGTAGGGCGGCTAACGCTCACCTATAACTTTGGCAACAACTCCATCAAAGTACGCCAGCACCGCAGCGGCGCCGATGACGAAAAGGGCAGGGTGAAGGGGAATAATTAGGCGAAGCCCCCCAGCCCCCTGAAGGGGGAGCTTTTGATTTGCAAGGTGGGGAAACAAGCATCGGCTACATAATCATATATATTTGCTAAAACGCCTGCCTGTTCAAACAGGCAGGCGTTTTAGCAAATCAAAAAGCTCCCCCTTCAGGGGGCTGGGGGGCTCGACTGCGTTTCTTACTGCCCCACCATGAACACGGCATTGCTAAACAGCAGTTTACCATTTTCCCAGAAACTGCGGAACAGTGGATCATCTACCATATATATAACCGAGCCACGGCCCATGGGCTGAACGCCAAGCAATAGACCGTTGTTGATTTTTTGTTTAGCTGTTGCGCCGGCAAAGCCCGATACATAGCTGTCTTTTTTTATAGTACCTACGTTCCAGCCATCTTCGCCGCCAAACAGTTCGTAAATGTCGTCATTAAGCTTTAATGAATAATAGTAATCGGGTAATCCAAAGCCAAGCGGATGGGTATTATCCAGGTTTAGCTTAAATATAGCGCCAGGGATGGTACCCCTAATAGCGTCACGGTCGCGGTCGCCGTAAATTTTAATGGTTTTATCTTTGTCCTTATCGTCTTTTTTATCATCCTTCTTTTTCAGCAGGATGCCTTTTTTATCAACCAGCGTTGCCACGGCATTATCAATAGCAATTAACCTGCCGCCATCACGTACCCAGTTTTGCAACTTCTCGGATGGAAAATCATCGTAGCGTCCGTCCGGAAAAATAGCTACATCAAAATCGGCCAGGCGGGTGCGGGGAATATCCTGGTACCTGATCAGGGTAATAGGGTAGCCCAGCTGCGCTTCAAACAGGTGCCATACCTCGCCCATGGCTTCGGAGTTTACGCCATCGCCGGCAACCAGCATCACTTTAGGCTGGCGGATGTACTTAACCGCATCTGACCCCAAGTCCGATCCTTTATCCACAAAGCCCGATGAAAGCGGCGTAACCTCCTGGTTAAGTTCGGCAGCGGTTTGGGTAACCACCTGGTCAAAATCGGCACGATCATTACCTGCGCGGGTTATTAATAATGAGCCTGGTGCAAAAGTTTTGCCGGCAGCATCAAATGATTTTTCGGCGTAGCGCACTTTTATTTTCTTTTTAAACAAAGCCGCCAGGAACTTCACATCAGCTACAGACTGCCATGATGATACGTAGGCATAAGCATGGGTGTTCACCAGGGCCTTCGGCGCGGTAATGCCCCACTCGGCACTTGCCGGTTTTAATGATTCTTTTACGCCATAAGCTTTCAACCCAAATGCATACGGGAGCGACCATGCCGTAATATCATACGTATTTGAATCGGGGATAATAGTTTTTGGCTCCAGCAGTACGTGCAGCAATACCGCTTTAGACTGATAGGCGTTTACCACCAGATCATTAGGCCCAACGGTATAGGCTTCGGTTTTGCCGCTAATATAATCATACCCCGTAACCGATTTATTGGCCAAACCAAAACCATACTGAATACCGTTACGGGCAAGCAGTTTGGCCATGGCGTTTATTTTATTGTTGTTGTCGTTTTTAATAACATAGGTTTTGTACTCGCCCGGCGGGTTGGTACGGCTATTATCATAAAACTTTTTAAACTCATCCTTAAACTTTTGTGCATTGGCCGATGCCGTTTCAACCGTGCTTAAACTGGTTGAGTGGTGGTGCGCCACCCGCTGTACCAACGTAAGCGTATCGCCATTGCGGGTGGTAACCGCCAGGCCCCCGCTTATACCGCCCTGCTCATAAGTCATCCCTATTGATCCGCTGTATAAAGGATAGGTATCGCCATAAGATGGGTAAAGCAAATCAAACTCGTATTTGGTAAAGTACATCCAGCCATTTTGGTCAAAGTATTTGGCATTATTTTTACCGATAAGTACCTGGGCATCGCGTTGCCATTGGGTAAGGTCTTTATGGTAAGGTTCGGCAGCCGGTGCAAAGTAATATGGGGAGTTGGGGCCCTGTTCGTGGTAGTCAACATGTATTTGTGGCAGCCATTGGTTATACAAACCTACGCGGGCCTGGGTTTCCTTTTGCTGCTGCCATGCCCAATCGCGGTTAAGGTCAAAGTAATAGTGGTTTACCCTGCCGCCAGGCCATGGTTCGGCATGCTCGCGCGATGTAGGGTAGGCTTCGGGGCTAATGCCGTGTACCGAATTATAAAAATTAACATACCTGTCCCGTCCGTCCGGATTTAGGCAAGGGTCAATAACCACCAGGGTGTTTTTAAGCCAGGCCTGGGTTTGGGCGTTTGACGGATCAACCAGGTCATACAAAGTCCACATCGCGGCTTCACTTGATGCCGGCTCGTTGCCGTGCACGTTATAGCTTAGCCAGGTAATTACGGGCACATTGGTAATAAGCGGGCCGCTTTCCACACCGGCTACCCGCAGGTTATTATGGCGTATATCTTCCAAACGGCCAATGTTTTCATCCGATGCAATAAACATAGCCAGCAAGGGCCTGCCCTCGTTGGTACTGCCAAAGTGTTGCAGCTTTACATTTTTTGAGGCCTGCGCAACATATTTAAAATACTCCACAATGCGGTAATGCGGGGTAAACTGGGTACCCAGCTTATAACCCATGAATTCATCCGGCGATTGTATTTTTTGGGCGAAGGATACCGTTGCCGAAACAACAGCCAGTAAAACAACAAGTAGCTTTTTTATCATAAAACTGATATAGATGGTAGTAAAAGCTAAATATGCGGAAAATATGTGCAGATGTGCAAATTTCAGATGTGCAGATGTGGAGATTGTTACAAGAGCGATTTGAAAATTTGAGGATTTGAAAATTTGAAAATCCCTTGTTTGAATCAGGATTTTTCAGGGTTAAGAGATTATCTTGATTACTTCAGCAATGGGAACCTGAAAATCAAAATCCAAAAAATCTGACAAATCCGCTTAATCCGAGTTCAGACAAAATCCCCCAACAAAAAATCTAAAAATTTTAGCAATTCCCCAATAATTTGTAATTTGCCCCTGAAAAAGCAAAACAATCTGCACATCTACTATGAACCCGCAAGAGGCCCTGCAAAAATATTTTGGTTATAGCGCTTTCAGGCACCAGCAGGAGGCCATTATTCAGCATATATTAAACGGGCAGGATGTAATGGCGCTGATGCCAACCGGCGGCGGCAAATCATTATGTTACCAGCTGCCCGCGGTATTACTTAACGGGCTAACCATCGTTATCTCGCCGCTTATTGCGCTGATGAAAGACCAGGTAGATAGCCTGAACGTAAGCGGTATCCCGGCGGCCTTCCTAAACTCGGCACAAAACCCCGAGGAGCAGCGCCAACTGGTAGAAAAATTGAGGAACAACCAAATCCGCCTGCTATACCTTGCGCCCGAGCGTTTGTTTGGCGCCGAAAACAAACTGGTTCCGTTTTTAAAAACACTGAATGTAGTACAGATAGCTATCGACGAAGCCCACTGCATCTCGTCATGGGGGCACGATTTCCGCCCCGAGTACCTGATGCTGGCCCAGCTGAAAACCGAGTTTCCGAATGTGCCGGTTATCGCCCTTACCGCCACTGCCGATAAGCTTACGCAAAAGGATATCCTCGAGAAACTCAATCTTAACAAGCCCAAAGTATTTGTATCCTCCTTTAACCGGGCCAATATTACCTACCGGGTTATCCCCAAAAAAAATAGCTTTCAGCAACTGGTTAACTTTTTAAATGAGCGGAAGGACGAATCGGGCATTATCTACTGCCTCTCCCGTAAATCTACCGAAGATTTGGCCGACGACCTTAAAGCCGGCGGCTTTTCTGCCGAAGCCTACAACGCCGGCCTCAGCAACGAAACCAAAGTGCGCAACCAGGAAGCCTTTTTGCGCGATGAAGTCAAGATCATTGTAGCCACCATCGCCTTTGGCATGGGCATCAATAAATCAAACGTGCGCTACGTGGTGCATATCGATCTGCCCAAAAACATCGAGGGCTATTACCAGGAAACCGGCAGGGCCGGGCGCGACGGGCTGGCATCCGAGGCATTGCTATTATATTCGCCGGGCGATGCGGGTAAGCTGCAGCATTTTGCGCGGATAGAGGGCAACGAGGCCCAAAGCCGCATTATGCTGAACAAGCTGAACGATATGGTGCGCTACTGCCAGCTGCAAAGCTGCCGCCGCCAGTATTTGATGAACTATTTTGATGAGGCTTTCCCGCCCAATTGCGGCTCATGCGATGTGTGCCTTACCGAGTTTAAACGTTTTGACGGTACGCTGATAGCCCAAAAAGCCCTCTCGGCCGTTGCCCGGCTCAACGAGCGTTTCGGTATTAACTATGTGATTGATTTTTTACGCGGATCGAAATCCGAGAAGATCCGCGACGAACATAAAAATCTTAAAACCTACGGCATTGGTGCCGATATCAGCAAGCCCGACTGGCAGCGCTACATTCGCGAGCTGCTTACCATGGGCTACCTCCAAATGGGCGGCGACGAATACCCCATTGTAAAGCTTACAGATCAAAGCGCCGCCGTGCTGAAAGGCCTGCAAAAGGTTGAGTTTATTGAAAGCGAAACCGTTGAAGAAACCCACACCCACATACAGGCACCACCGCACGAAGCCGAACTGCTAAGCCGCATTAAGCGCGTACGTAACGACATTGCCCAAAACGAAAACGTGCCTGCCTATATCATCGTATCCGATGCTACACTGGTTGAGATGGCCACCTACCTGCCGCAAAGCCTCGACGAGCTGCGCCTTATCTCGGGCTTTGGCGATGTAAAACTGGCCCGCTACGGCCGCGAGCTGTTGCAGCCCGTGAAAGATTACGCCAAAGAAAAAGGCCTCGAATCAAAAATTGCCTATAAATCGCCCAAGCGGGAACGCAAAACAAAAACCGATCGTTCTGCAAATGCCGATCAGCAGATTAAAAAAAGCAAAGTAAACGACACCAAAATGGATACGTTTACCATGTACCGCCAGGGTAAAACAGTAGCAGAAATTGCCGCCTTGCGCAGTCTGGCAACCAATACCATCGAAGGGCACCTAAGCCATTTTATCGAAAGCGGCGAAATTGATGTATTGGAAATCGTTCCGCAAGAAAAAATCCCGGCCATTAAAGATGCCGTTGAAAGCTACGGCTCCCAAATGCTCTCGCCCCTCAAACAAATCCTCGGCGATAACTACAGCTACGGCGAAATCAAAGCGGTAATCAGCTGGATGAATAAGGAGAATGTGTAGGTAAAACGATTCCTCTCACACGGGTTATGGCGTGTACCCGTTTTTTTAATATAAAAGATTGTCATCAAAGGAGGTACGAAGAGAAATCTCTTATGATTTGCATTTCAAACAGCCTATCGGAATGCAGGGCGTTCAAGTTCCCCTCCCTCAACGCTTGAACACTGGCCGCCCCCTGCTTACGCCGCAAAAAAGGTGAAACTCTTTTTTGTTCTATTACCCCCTGTCTATGCAACACAGTTGGAGAGAAGGCAGACGCTCCGATATTTGTTGTCGTCGTCGGGGGGAGTCGACACGCGATAAACATCATTCCTCCTTCAGAATCTCGCCAAATTTTAACACTCAGGGTTGACAATTAATTATTTTGCCCCGAACACATTAAATTTTTGCCTACAGTACCCGCTTCAAATTCTCCAGCATATCAGTTGTCATTTTGGGCAGATCGTATTCCAGTTTCCAGCCCCAGTCTTGTTGTGCGCTGCTATCGTCAATTGATTTTGGCCAGCTATCGGCAATGGCCTGGCGCGGGTCGGAAGCTACATAGGTTATCCCGAAGGCCGGGATATGTTTTTTAATTTCTTCGGCCAGTTGGGTTGGTGTAAAACTGATGCCGGCCAGGTTGTATGACGAGCGGATTTTCACTTGTCGGGCCGGTGCATCCATCAGGCTGATGGTAGCCCTGATGGCATCTTCCATATACATCATTGGCAGCGCTGTATCTGCAGAAAGAAAGCTTTCGTACTTACCATTCTTCAATGCCTCGTGAAATATGTGCACCGCATAATCGGTGGTGCCACCACCGGGCGAGGCCTTCCAGCCGATAAGGCCGGGGTAGCGGATGCTGCGTACATCAACACCATATTTTTCAAAATAATACTCGCACCAGCGTTCGCCTGCCAGTTTGCTAAAGCCATAAACCGTGTTGGGGTCCATTACGCAATACTGCGGCGTATTATATTGCGGCGAATGTGGGCCGAAAACAGCAATGGAGCTTGGCCAAAACACCTTGGCTGTTTTAAACTCCACAGCAAAATCAAGCACATGGATAAGGCCGGTCATGTTTAAATCCCAGGCCATTTTTGGCCTTTTTTCGCCTACGGCAGATAAAATGGCAGCCAGCAGGTAAACCTGGGAGGGTCGGTGTTTAGCAAATATATGATGCAGGTTGTGCTTATCAAGCACATTTACAATTTCAAATGGGCCGCTGTTGCGGATGGCGTAGGTAGGATCGTTAATATCGGAAGCTATTACATTTTCGGTGCCGTGAATGCCGCGTAATGCCATAACCAATTCGGTTCCAATTTGACCATTGGCACCAATCACTAAAATTTTTTCAGTCATCAACTTTTAGTTTTGGCAAATGTAGGAATTTGCCCGAAAAAGTTAATCGTTGATTTAAGTATCGGGTAGCAAGACAGCAGCGAAAGCAGTAGTAAGTATCAAGACAGCTGCAAAAAACCTCAAATCAAAAAATCTTGATACTTGATACTTACTACTTGATACTACTCTAAACTTTTTTGCTTTATTTTGTTTTATGTTAAAAACCAGACTTGCCCTGCTTTTATTAGCATCGATAGCCTGCAGCATATCGGTAAGTGCCCAGCAAACCGATTCGCTGAAAAAGGACACCGTTAAAATTGATACCGCGCAGTTGAATAAGTTGCGCATCAATTCGCGCCCTAATTCAATTCCCACCAGGGTTAGGGCCATCCAGATCCAGCGCGAACAAATTCCGGTGAATATGCTTGATTATAAGGTTAACCACTGGAAAAAAGCGGTAACTTTTGGATTGAATTTCAGCCAGTCGGCTTTTACCAGTAACTATAGCGCCGGAGGGGTAAACTCGGTGGCTTTAGGCACCAACTTTATATACCATACCGAGTATAACAAGGCTCCATTTAGCTACGTATCCGAGCTTAACCTGACCTACGGCGTAGCCAAAAACAAAGGCCAGGGCAAACGTAAAACCAACGACAGGATCTACTTTGATAACAAAGTAGCATCGCAATTATCAAAACACTGGTATCTATTTGGCGCACTAACGTTCGAGTCGCAGTTTGATAAAGGTTATAATTACGTAGATCAGGGTAACGGACGTTTTAATGCCCAGCAGATTTCGAACTTTATGGCACCGGGATATTTAACCGAATCGTTGGGTTTGGAGTATAAGCCGGCCCCTTATTTTGATTTGCGTTTAGGCACAGGTACTGCAAGGCAAACGTTTGTTTTAGATAAAAGTGTGCGCCGCTTTCAAACAGATAACTACGGTGTAGATACCAATAAAACCGTAAAAAACGACCTGGCTTTTCAAATGGTAGCCCTATTTGATAAGGATATCATGAAAAATATCCACCTGAACACACGGTATGCATTGTTTATCCCGTATGGCCAGTCGCTTAAATACGTTACCCACCGTGTTGATGCTGTGTTGTCGGCCCGTGTAAACCGTTTAATCAACGTTACCATAAACGGTACTTTATTGTACGATCAGCACACCTCCAAAGATGCCCAGGCTACCGAAGGCCTGGCGCTGGGAATGTTGTACAGGTTCCCTTAACGGTCATTGGTCATTGGTGAAAATTGGGTAGCTGTGGGTTTGTTTTATCTTATTAAAAAACACTGCTTTTTTGTTGATTAGGCCGGGCCTAAAACGGCGTATACATCTGTCTTAAAATTAACTTTCAAAATCATACCTTTGTAACCTCAAAACTGGGAAATTACAATGTTTGAAAATCTTTCGGATAAACTCGACAGAGCCTTTAAGGTACTGAAGGGGCAAGGAACTATTACTGAGATAAACGTGGCCGAAACCATGAAGGAAATCCGCAAGGCCCTTCTGGATGCCGACGTAAACTATAAAACCGCCAAAGCATTTACTGATGATGTAAGGCAAAAGGCACTGGGTAATAATGTATTAACAGCCATATCGCCAGGCCAGTTGCTTACCAAACTCATGAATGATGAGCTTACCGAACTTATGGGCGGTACCACTGCCGAGTTGGAAATAAAAGCTTTGCCAACCATTATCCTGATTGCGGGCTTAAACGGTGCGGGTAAAACAACTTTTACCGGCAAGCTGGCCAATTATCTTAAAACACAAAAAAATAAGAAGCCCTTACTGGTTGCCGATGACATTTACCGCCCCGCGGCTATTGATCAGCTGGAAGTATTAGGCCAGCAAATTGGCGTACCGGTATATTCGAACCGCGAATCGAAAGATCCAGTTGCTATTGCGCTGGAGGGTATTGCCCTGGCCAAACAAAATGGCCATAATATAGTGATTATTGATACCGCCGGCCGCCTGGCTATTGACGAAGCCATGATGGTGGAGATTGAGCAGGTAAAAAGTGCTGTAAAACCCCACGAAATACTGTTTGTGGTTGACTCGATGACCGGCCAGGATGCTGTAAACACCGCTAAAGTGTTTAATGACAGGCTTGATTTTACCGGCGTAGTATTAACGAAGCTTGATGGTGATACCCGCGGTGGTGCAGCCTTATCTATTAAATCGGTTGTAAATAAACCTATTAAGTTTATAGGTACCGGCGAAAAGATGGAAGCACTTGATGTTTTCCACCCCGATCGTATGGCATCCCGTATCCTGGGCATGGGCGACGTGGTTTCGTTGGTTGAGCGCGCCCAGCAGCAGTTTGACGAGAAGGAAGCTGCCGAACTGCAAAAGAAGATCCGCAAAAACAAATTTGATTTTAACGATTTTTACAGCCAGATACAGCAGATCAAAAAAATGGGTAACATGAAGGATCTGATGGGCATGATTCCCGGCGTAGGCAAAATGATGAAGGATGTTGAAGTTGATGATGATGCCTTTAAAGCTATCGAAGCTATCATCCAGTCCATGACCCCGTTTGAAAAATCGAATCCCGAAACTATTAACCAAAGCCGCCGCACCCGCATAGCCAAAGGTTCCGGAACCGATTTAACCGAAGTAAACCGGTTAATGAAACAGTTTGACGATATGAAAAAGGTAATGAAACAAATGAGCAACCCAGCCGCCATGGCCAGCATGATGCGCCGGATGCCAAAAATGTAAATATACCGGCCCTGGAGTGGCGTATTAAAAATACAATAAAGCCTCTGGTAATTTGCCGGGGGCTTTATTGCTTTGAGCATAAAAACAGTTGCCCATCATTGCTTTTGGATGCCCGGCAAACTGTTCCCTTTTTGATACTTTGATAAACTTTTGTTGTTTTTTGTATAGTATTTTATACAAAAAACACACAATGTTTGCGCTATTTGGGCTTTAATTGACCAATGGCATACCATTTGTCTATGTAATGTCATGAGGCCGGCATAATAATCCGGCATGTAAACGACAAATTTAATAGATAGATATCATGAAAACTTTAGTTAAATCAGTAATAATTACGGCGGCTTTATTCGTTGCAAAATCCGGTATTGCACAGGTTAACGTAGGTGCTGCAACTGCAACAAAAATTGTTACCCAAACTGCATTGCCATCTGTGAATGCCGCAACAGTGGCTCAAAAAGCCGCTACTGCAACTACCAATGTCAGCAACCAGGCAGCCGCACAGGCGCAAAGCGCTGCAGCCCGCGCCGCGGCCCAAACTCAGGCAGCAACTAACGCGGCAGCCGCACAATCGCAGGCAACTGCAAGCCAGGCTGCCAATGTAAGCGGAACAGCTAACGCAGCAGCAGCAACAAATGCCGATGCCGCAGTTAGCAAAACCGATGCTGCCGCAAACCTTACCGGTTCTGGCAGTGTTAATGGCTCTGCATCGGCAGATAAGGCTGCAACAGCCGCAGGCAGCGCAATTACCGCATCAAAAAATGCCGCAGGCAACGCATCGGCCAATGTTAACGCCAAAGCAAATTACGCAGCCGCAAAAGCCCCGGCAGCTAAAACAGCTTCGGTTAATACCGCATCTGCCGCAAGTAAAAAAGCAATTGCCGCAAGTAAAAATGTAAGTGTTAGCAACAAGGGAAGCGTAAGCAGCTCTGGTAGTGCAGCTACAACTACAAAAAGCACCAAAGCAAGCTTATCACACAGCGGCTCATCTGCAACCACAGTAAAAGCAGGTAAAAAAAATGCTTCTGTTAGCGCTTCGGGCAGCAGCTCAACTAAAGTAAGCGCTGCTAAACAATAACATCAAATTATAGTAATATAATCGACAAAAGGGCCATTAGCGGCCCTTTTGTCGATTTAAAACATATGCTAAGCATATCAAATCCTTTATGAAAACACTTAAACTTATCGCGCTGCTTGTTATTATGGGCAGTTGCACTGCCTCCTTTGCACAGCGAACCGTTGCCGATACGGCATCCAAAAAGCCGCAGGTGAAGGAATTGTTTTTAAATGCCGGGCTTCAATATATCTCCAACTTAACGTACGCCGGCCGTCGCGACAATAGCAGCGTGCCATTATTACTGCCAACACTTACCCTGGTAAGTAAGCATGGTTTTTTCCTGAGCGCAATAGGTTATTTCGATTTAAACGGTTCAAAATCGGGCACCGAAGGATTGAGTGTTACCCCTGGTTACGTTTTTGGGTTTGATAATAAAAAGTATTACGGCGGTACCATATCGGCCACCAAATTTTTTATCACCGGTAGCAGCCCTATTATCCTTTCATCTTTTAATGCCACCGTTGATGGTTCATTGTATGCCAATCCCGATAACATTGTGAAACTCAGCATTGGCGGCAGTTATCGCTTTGATAAAAACAACAAGAATGATATCATCAACACTGCCGAACTATCAAAGGAAATATTTGCGGTTAAAACAGGGGTTACCAAGTTAAATGGCCTTAAGTTTACGCCTACGGCATCGTTATATGCCGGTACGCAATCGTTTTACCAAACCTATTATACCGAATCGCAGGTAACCCGGTCGGTAGAGTCGCCACAACAGCAAACGCCCATCAATATTCTGTTTCCCAATCAGCCCAAACAAACTATCATTACTCAAACTGTTACACAGGAAAATCAAAAGGAAGTACGGAAATACCAGTTGCTTGCCTTTAGCGGCTCGATGCCGGTTACTTATGTTATAAACAAAGTGCAGATAGTTTTTACACCATACCTCATAAAACCTTTTAACCAGGTTGATTATGTGAGTAATACATCAAAAAATGGGCTTTACTTTTTATTTTCAGCAGGTGCAAGCGTAACTTTTTAACAGGAGAATTAATAGCCAGGAAGTGTTCTCATTTTCTGGCTATTTATAATAATATTAGTTCGAGGTCTGGTATGTTTTTAAATCCTTTGTCAGAAGTTACCAAGGGGATTTGGAGGTACTTAGATGTAGCAGCAATAATTGCATCGGGAGTTTTAACTTTAATTTTTTGCCTTATTTCAATAGCTATCTTACGAATATCAGCTGTGAGTTCAAAAATAATGCAATCGTCTAATAGGGAGCGCAATAATTGTTTTTCTCTTGCGCTTATTTTGTGCCAACCAAGTAGCTCTATTTCAGAAATTGCAGATATGACCACCGTGCCATCCAAAAATGGTTCAACATATTCTTTTCCCTCATGTACCGCGATCAGGAAGTTTGTATCTGCAACAAAACTAAGCCCACTCATCTCTTACCTGTTTTTGGTAATCTACACCATCAACATTTCGTTTAAGTTTTCCAAAATGCTTTCTCAGGCTCTTTTTCCCCACTTCCTTTGATAAAAGCTCAATTGCTTGCTGAACTTTTTCTTTAGTAACCGGCGTTTTTATTTCGATAGTCATAATTCAAATATAATCATTAAAAAGCAGACAAGCACAAACCGCATTGCGTGCTAAAGGGCTGAATTTTATAAAGAAACAACGTTGTGCCCTTTACTTACATGAAATAACATGCACATCCTTCCATTTTCTCGCGTAAAAATATTAACACATGGTTTAAATGCTGTGGTTTTTTATAAACTTCGCATTTAAACCGTTTTATATGCGTTCAATCCTCTACTATAAAAAACTATTTCCTGCAGCTTTTGCCTTTTTTGCGTTATCTGCCGATGCCCAGGTTCCCGGCTCGGCTATTGATGTGCAACACTACAATTTTGCATTACAGCTTAATGACGACAACAACAATATAAAAGGCGAAGCCACAGTAGCCATTAAATTTATAAAGGATGCTACGTCCTTTAGTCTGAACCTGGTAAAAAAAAACATTAAGGGCAAAGGGATGACCGTATCTTCGGTAACCGAAAATGGCAAAAGCCTTAAATTTAAACAGGATAGCGATGCGGTTAAAGTATACACCCTTGTAAAAGCCCCCAGCAGGCATAGCTTTGTGATTAGCTATGAAGGCGTACCTGCCGATGGGTTGATCATATCTACCAACAACTTTGGCCACCGTACTTTTTTTGGCGATAACTGGCCAAACCGGGCACATAACTGGCTCCCCTGTGTTGACAACCCGGCAGATAAAGCAACCGTCGACTTTGAAGTAACCGCGCCCGATCATTACCAGGTGGTGGCCAACGGTTTGCAACTGGAAGAGAAAACCTTGGATAATCACCTAAAACTTACCCACTGGCAGGAAAACGTGGTGCTCCCTACCAAAGTAATGGTTATTGGTGTTGCCGAATTTGCCATTGACCATCCCGGCGATGTAAGCGGAATCCCGGTGTATACCTATGTGTTTCCCGAAAACAAGGACGCGGGTTTTAAAAACTATGCCATTGCCAAGGATATACTGCCGTTTTTTATCAAAAAAGTTGGTCCTTACAGTTATGAGAAACTGGCCAACGTACAATCGAAAACGATATTTGGCGGGATGGAAAATGCAAGCGCTATATTTTATTTCGAAGAGTCGGTTACCAGCAAAGGGATAGAAGAGTTAATGGCGCACGAAATAGCTCACCAATGGTTTGGCGACGGCGCAAGCGAAAAAAGCTTTGCACACTTATGGTTAAGCGAAGGTTTTGCCACCTATATGACTAACCTGTACCTTGAGAATAAATATGGTGCCGATACCTTAAAAAAGCGGTTAATTGAGGATAGGCAAACCGTTATTGATTTTGAAAAAAAGAGACTAAGCCCCGTGGTTGATACCGCTGTAAAAGATAAATACATGCAATTGCTAAACGCCAATAGTTATCAAAAGGGCGGCTGGGTACTGCATATGCTTAGGCGCAAACTGGGAGATGTTATATTTTGGAAAGGGGTAGGTAATTATTACACCATGTACAACGGCCGCAACGCCAATACCACCGACCTATGTGCTGTGATGGAAAAAGCCAGCGGCCAAAACCTAAAACCATTTTTTAAACAATGGTTAAGAACTGCCGGGCACCCTGATTTAAAGATAACATGGATACAACGCGCAAATAGTTCCGTTGTGGAATTATCGGTAACACAAAAACAGGCATCGCTTTACGAGTTCCCGTTAGAGATGTTTGTTAACGGCAAACCCTACACCATGAACATCAAAAATAAGGAAACCGCGCTTAAGGTGCCGGTTTCTGCCGGTGACGCCAAGGTGATAGTTGATCCTAACGTAAATTTACTGGCATCTTTTAGCCTGGAAGGCATTGCTGCACAGAAGTAGTAAGCTTGTAACTATCTGCAAAATAAATCAACAGCTCTATTAATTTATAATTATTGGTTTATTGGCCTAAGTCGTGTGCGCAAATTTTTAGATGGCAACCATCAAAAATTGCAATTTTGGCATAATATAATTTTGTGGTTTGCGTTATCAACAAAACAATCCATCTCAGCGGATCGTTTAAATATCAACTATTAACCTTTAAACCATTAACATCATGAACACAGCAGCAATTAAATCCATTTATGTAACCGCTTACAGATGGAACGCCAGAAATTTCGGACAAGGTGGCTTACCCAAATTCAACTCGCTTTTTGGCGTTAGTTTCCTGTTAATCCTTTTGCTAACCAACCTGCTGATGTTTACCCAACTTTGCTTACACCAAAAATGGTTTAATATTAACCCGGTAACCGCAACCGTAATGCTTTTGGCCGCCTCGGGTGCGCTGCTGCTTAATTACTTTATACTGCTAAACAACGGCCGGTTTAAAAAATGGAATATTGCATTTGAAAAACTGAGCAAAAACAACCAAAAAGTATGGTCAATTATGCTGATGGCTTATGCAGTAATATCCTGCATCTTTTTCCTGTTTGTAAACACTATTTAATCCATCAAAATATCACCTTGATTTTGAGGTTATTACAAATATGGCAACAAAAATTTAACCATCAAGCCTTTTTGCACCTATGCTAATTACACGAATTGTGCGTTATTTTGCATTAGCTGCCGGCAGTACCGGCAGGTAATATAAAGCATACTATAAGCATGAAAACAATTACAAAATTTAGCTCCCTTATTGCCTTAGTCATCTGCACTTCGGCAAATGTAGCCCCGGCACAAACCAAAGCCGATGTGTTTAACCATAAAGTACCGGTTACCTGGCTGGGAATGGACTTTTCGCAGGCAAGATTTATTGGTTCTGAAGCAGTATACAAGTCTTCGGGCGAAGTGATAAATTCCGAATTTGTAAACAAGTATATCCCTGCCTGGGCAAACCTGTTTATAACCGAGCCAAAAACATACAACGTACCCCGTGCTGCACACCGCGATAGTGTACACTTTGCTTTTAAAGTGACCGAAGTGGCAAACAATGCCATCACCAAAAACTTTTTTACCGAGAAACCAAGCGACTTTAGCACCCTTAAAGAAAAGGATATTGTTGATTTGGTAAAGAATTACGATTTCCAGGGCCAGAAAGGTTTGGGCATGATGATGTTTATTGAAGGCATGAATAAAGCAACCCACGAGGCCGGTGCCTGGGTAACCTTTGTAAATATGAACGATAAAACCGTTTTACTTACCGTTTATAAAACGGGCGACAGCCGTGGTTTTGGCTTCCGTAACTACTGGGCACATTCATGGTACAACATCCTGAAAGATTTTGCCAGCGATTTTGATACATATAAAAAACGGTCATAAGCATTTAACAGCGCCGCCTTGTGGGCGCCGTTGTTGGTTAAAAACATATTTTTATATTCCTGTTATCTTGTCATACTTAAAAATATTTATCTTACGCGCTGATTAAATTTTATCACAGTGTTGGTTAAAACTTTTGGCAGTGCGGTTTACGGGATACAGGCTATCACTATTACAGTTGAGGTAAATATAAGTGGCGGAAAACCCAATTATTTTATTGTAGGATTGCCCGACAATGCAGTTAGGGAATCGATGCAGCGAGTTGAAACTGCATTGCAAACCAACGGCTTCCGAATGCCCAGGCAACGGATTATTGTAAACATGGCTCCTGCTGATATCAAAAAAGAAGGATCGGCCTATGATTTAACTATTGCAGCCGCTATCCTTTCGGCATCCGGCCAAATTATGACCCAAGAACTGGATAATTACATCATCATGGGCGAGCTTTCGCTTGATGGCAGTTTACAACCCATCAAAGGTGCGTTGCCCATCGCTATACAGGCCCGCAAGGATGGTTTTAAGGGTTTTATCCTCCCTAAACAAAACGCACGGGAGGCCGCCATTGTAAATGACCTGCAGGTTTATGGTGTTGAAAGTATCAAAGAAGTGGTAGGCTTTTTTAATGGCGATATTAAGCTTGAACCGGTAGTTGTAAACACCCGCGAAGAGTTTTATGACAGCCTTTGCAACTATGACAGCGACTTTAGCGAAGTACGCGGTCAGGAGAATATTAAACGTGCGCTGGAAATTGCAGCCGCGGGCGGCCATAACGTCATCCTGATAGGTCCGCCGGGAGCCGGCAAAACAATGCTGGCCCGCAGGCTGCCATCCATTTTGCCTCCGTTAAGTTTATACGAAGCGTTGGAGACCACCAAAATTCATTCCGTTGCAGGTAAGCTTGCAGCCGCCGATGCATTGGTTACTATTAGGCCCTTCAGAAGCCCGCACCATACCATCAGCGACGTAGCCCTTGTGGGCGGCGGCAGCAATCCCGCCCCCGGCGAAATTTCACTGGCCCACAATGGTGTTTTGTTCCTGGATGAATTGCCCGAGTTTAAACGCAGCGCCCTGGAAGTAATGCGCCAGCCGCTTGAAGAACGCCGCGTAACCATTTCAAGGGCAAAGTTCACGGTTGATTATCCATCAAGCTTTATGTTGGTGGCCAGCATGAACCCTTGCCCCTGCGGCTATTACAACCACCCCGAAAAAGAATGCATTTGCCCGCCGGGAATGGTGCAAAAATACCTGAGCAAAATATCGGGCCCGCTACTGGATAGGATAGACCTGCATGTGGAGGTTACCCCGGTGAATTTCAACGAGCTATCGTCGGACAGGCTGGCCGAGAAAAGTGAGAATATCCGCGAACGCGTGATCAAAGCCCGCGAAATACAGATAGAACGCTTTGGCAACCGGCCCGACTTACATGCCAATGCACAAATGAGCCCCCAAATGGTACGCGACCTGTGCAAAATAGATGCCGCGGGTCAAACCCTCCTGAAAAAAGCCATGGAAAAACTTGGCCTGAGCGCCCGCGCTTATGACCGCATCCTGAAAGTAGCCCGCACCATTGCCGACCTTGCCGGTACAGAAGAAATTAAACTGGAGCATTTGGCCGAGGCTATACATTTCAGGAGCTTGGATAGAGATGGATGGGCCGGGTAGGTATAGCCGAGGCGGAGTCTCGGGGCATAATAGTCCGGGGTCCGAGAATCAGGCAGCGCGGGTAAAATATTCGTTAAAAGCTTTATATCAAATAAATGCTTCGGAAATCATCTTGCTTCTGCTATAAAAACAAGAAAGCATCTGGCATTTATATTGGATCCTTTCTTTATATTAGCTGCCAAATCTAACTTTAATTACCTGCACTCATCACAATTCAATCAAACTTTTTAATCAAAATGAAAAAACTATCAATCTTATCTTCGCTTTTAATGCTGTGTGTTACATTTAGTTATGCGCAAAGTAAAAAAATAGCCGTGGTTACTTTTTATGCTGTGAAAAAAATTGGCGTTGCCGATTTTGGCTCAGCTGCTACCATTGCGGTTTCTAAACTTGTTGACGATCCTAATTTTAACATGTCGCCGCTTTTGGTGAATTTTCATGACCAATTCTTTAACAGCTATTCAAAAGAATTTCCTTTTGAGCTTTTGCCAGAAACGCAGGTAATTACTAATGCCGACTATAAAGCATTCAGCCCCGCAGGCGAAGCAACGAGCGGTGTTTTGAAAGACAATTATAATATTGCTATTGAAGGTTATAAAGTAGTGCTCCCGTTAATGGGGCACAGCAACGAAGATGCCCTGCTTAAGATATTTAGCCAGGCCGATGGCGTTATGAAAGTTTATATCGATTTTGACCTGGTTAAAATTGGTTTTGGTGGAATGGGTGTAGTTAAAGTTAATGCCCATGCCAATATCGCGCTATTTAATAAAGCGGGAGATAAAGTGTTTTCTATCAAAGAAGACGCAAAATCAAAAGGTGGTAGCCCGCTTATAGGCGGCGTACCTGTTTTAACTGCCGAAAAAATATTACCAATGTGCGAAAGTGCGTTAACTGAACTGATGAACGCGCTGCAAAAAGATTTACCTAAGATGGTAAAAAAGTCCGATTCGAAATTATAACGTTTTACTGTGGCTTTTAATAGCAAGCTGTTTTAAATTTCCCGCCACCCGGGTGAAAGCCTTAAGTCGAAAGATTTGAGGCTTTTTTATTACATGTATGTCAACAGGTTAAAACTGAGGCTCAAGTATGAGACTTCGGCCAGCGGCATTTATTTGATATGTAACTTTGCTATCCTTAAAATTCATAAAAACAATAAAGCCCCGCAATATTTCTATTAACGGGGCTTCTCCCCTAATTATCAACCTAACGGCTAATTTCTTTTAATGACAGCGTACGCTAAATTTAGCGATGATGTTTAAGGTGTTGCTGCCGGCATCATAAATAGCCGAGCCATTTATACCGCTTGCTGATGGTAAAGTGAAGTTTCGCGGCGCCATGGTAAACACCGATGTTTGGTACCATAAGTAACTATTGTAAGCGTACATATAATACTGGTCGCCATTAAATAACTTGATGCTGTATTTGCCCCTGTTGCCAGTAATACCGGTGCCAAAAGCATACTGGATAACGCCACGGCTTACGTAGGCGTAAGTCCACGCATTTTGATTGAGTCTTGCTGCGCCAATATCATAAAGGAAAAACCATCCCGAAGGCAACAGGTTGATGTTTTTGTTGCTGCAATACCCCTGCATATTAAGGGTTACATTGATAAGCGAAGGCGTGGCCGGGCTGCCAAAACTCAAATCGACCGAACCCTTGCCACAGGGGTTAAATAATTCTGTTTGTGCAAGTATAGGCAGCCTTGGGTTAAGGTATAAGTTAAAGCTGCTGATAACAACCTTACATTGTGCAATGCTTGGCACATACGGAAATACCACTACATCGCCATCGTGTACAAATTCGCCATGGGCGCCGGCCAGGTATTGGTTGCTGGGGGTAACAATGGTTACATCATAAACGCCGCTGTTGCCCGCGCCGCAGTGAATACGTACGGTTAGCGGCGTAAAACAAGTGCCGTATGGATGTCCGGCTACCGCCCAGCTCCAATCAAGGTTAAAGCAGCACAGGTGCGATGTTTCAAAATTGGCGGTAAGGTTGCCGTTGCCATCATTGGCTATGGTTACATCGCCTTCACTTTTCCATTGCCCGGTTTCTTCGGTAAGGCTCCATAGCGGCACGGTGTCGCCGGCTTTAATATTATTGCCGGTAATAAAGTTTGTGGTGTTAGGATCCAGCTTCATGCTTACCTGAATAGGCTGCGAAAAATGCCTCACCTGTGTACCGGCAGCCGACATTTTAATGGATAACAAACCCGCCGATACAAAGTTGATGGCATTGCCGCCATTAACCTGGTTGCCGGCCTTATCTATAACGTTGGTAGGGCTAAAGCCACCAGGGAAGGCCCCATACGAAGTGGTAGAAACGGCGCTGAAATCAACAATATTGGATGTTAGCGCCGATGCGTTTATAGCCGAGCCATCTGCATCAAGCATTTGTGTGCCGGGCAAAATTTTAACCTGCGCGGTTTCAACCATGCCCGATCTTTGCGGTAGGTTAAGAGTTGCACCGGCAGATACACCGTTGGATAAAGATGTGGTACTTACCAAAACAGATGTGCCCGCAGGCGGATTGGCATATTCAACCACGCCAACATCAACAATTTTTGCACTATCTTGTGTAATGGTAACGGTTTGCGTTATTGGCGCATAGCCAGGAATATCGGCCGATATGTTGAATGTTACCGGCGCCGAAGCCGAGGGTGCCGCATTAGCCGTAAGCGATAAGGGTAAAAAGCCATGCGAGGCCTTAAAATCGCTGGTTGAACCGCCATCCATTTGCACCAGTGCGGCATCTTTACCGGTTATTTTAACATCAAAATCGCCGGGCTGATTGGTGGAATTTGCATTGGCATTGGCAAAACGCAATAATACGGGCGCTTTAGTAAGCGTGGTTTCGTTAATGGTGAGCGCTATGCCCTCATTAGGCTTCCGGCAGCTATTTAGGGTTAGTACTAATACCATACACGCTATCATTAAAAAAATGTTAACAAGCGCGCCGCCCTGTTTTGCCGGGCTGATTTGTGAGTGGAGTTTAAAGGTGTTTTTCATGGTGATATTTTATCTGATTCGTAAATTAAAATTGAGCTGAACAACAGGCATCCAACGGTAGCCTTGCATATTTTTATTGAATTGTATACTATTGGCATCGTTGTCTGATAGTAGTTTTGTGCCGGTAAATGAAGTGCCTGGGCTGGATAGGTAATAGGTGCCAACATCAACGTTTACATTTAAAAGCTGACCCGGAAATCCTTTAAAAAGGGCAATGCCAAGGTAAGGCGCAACACCTTTCCACGTTACATCGGCCTGCAGCACACCAATCTGATCTTTGGTGAGCGCTTGGTTCCCGATGTTATAGCCGCCCATTGGCGAAATAAGAGCAGTTGCCTTGCCTTGTGTAATGTATGAGGCGCCGCCAACCAGGCGGATACTGTTGGTATTAAAAGGCGAATAATCGGCCAATAAATGAACATTAGAGAAGCTGGTTGAAAACTGCCCCTGTACCGGGAAGCCAAAAAAATGAAAGTCCTTGTTTTTGCTTACCGGGATAATGCCAAATCCAAGCCGGCCCGATAATTTGGGCAAAAAGCCATATTTTATATCGGCGCCTATGCCCTGGCTGCCAACAAGTACCTGTAAGGATATGGGCGAAACAAACTGCGCGGCGTTGCCGCTGGTTACCGGGCTTTCGGTGTTGCCTTGCTGAGCATAGGCAACGACGCAAAAAAGCATTGTTAAAAGGGTGGAGATAAAGTTTTTCATAGGTGTTTGGTTTAATAGGTGTTTTTATTTTGCCGGGCAAGCGCTGTGATGCATATCAGCATTATTGCTATTGTTACAAGGAAATATTCCATCGCTTTCGGGTTTAATGTATTAGTTGTTTGCGTATATTGTTCCGTTTATTACCACTCCCTGCAGGCTTCAACAACACTGCTTTTCGGTGCGGTTATTAGTTGTTTTTAATGATACAATGTTATGGAGCCACGGCAAGGCACACAATACAAAGCTGTTTGTATTTTTTACAGCAGTAATAAAACATAGGTTTACAAGTAATTAGTACGATGGAAATGACAATTGAAAAACTATCAGTGATCATAGCAGATGATCATACATTATTTATAAACGGGCTTAGTATGTTATTGAAAAATGAGCCGGATATCGAGATCATGAATATAGCCGCTAATGGCAAAGAGGTGCTGGGGCTGTTACATACCCATACGCCCACGCTTGTGCTGCTTGATATTAACATGCCCGGCATTAATGGTTTCGAGGTACTTAAACGGATAAAAGCCTACTATCCGAAAATTAAGGTGGTTATGCTATCTACCTATAACGAAGAACACCTGATTGAAAAGGCAAAAGCCACCGGTGCCGATGGTTACCTGTTTAAAAATGCCGAAAAAGAAGAATTATTGAGGGTAATGCGCCTGGTAGCCCAGGGGCAGCAATGCTTTCCGTACAAGCCGCCGGTGGTTAACTCAACATTTGATGACACCGACCCTTTTTTGAAGCAATTTCAGCTCACAAAACGAGAAACCGAACTATTGCAGTTTATTAAGCAGGACTATACCAACCAGCAAATGGCCAATCACCTGCACCTGAGCATTTATACCGTTGAAACCCACCGCAAAAACATTATGCAAAAACTAAACCTGAAAAACCCGGTGGAGCTTACCAAATTTATATTGCAGTATAATTTGTAGGGGCAGGATGTGGGCAATAAGGTGATAAAACACATTAAGGGAAAGACTTACAACGATTTGCCGGAAACCGGTACATACACCGACACCAGCGTTCCCTTGCCAACCTGCGAATCCAGCTCGACCTTGCCCTTCAAAAAGTTAATTCGCGAGCGCAGGTTGTTCAGGCCCATGCCGCTATATGCGTCGGGGTTGGCAGCATCAAAGCCCAGGCCGTTATCTTCAATAGTAAGGCTGATGTTTACATCGTCCCTAATCAGCGAGATGTCTAAACGGCTTGCATTGGCGTGTTTCATTACATTGTTTACGCTTTCCTGTAAAACGCGGTACAAAATAATTTCGATGGTGTCATCAAACGGCGCATCAAAGCCTTTGCTGTAAAAATTTATGGCGATGGTATCGTTTTCAATATTCTCAATAAACTGTTTAATCACCTGTGCCAGGCCTGTTTTATGAAGCGCCCATGGCATCATGTTGTGCGATATTGTGCGCACCTCCCTAAAACCATAATCAACCAGGTTTATCGCCTTTTCAAATCGCTTTCGCTGGTCGTCGTTTATAAAAGGCAACTCGCCGCTAATAACTGTTAAGTTAATTTTTGCTGCCGACATGGTTTGGCTTACGCTATCATGCAAATCCTGCGCAATGCGCCTGCGTTCACTTTCTTCAGTTTCAATAATGGCCTGCATGGCCGCGTTACGTTGTTTTAGCTGCGCCTGCTTATAAAAAACAAAAACTATCAAAAGCATCAGCAATACAAAAACAACAATGCCTATCATCCAGTAATTGCGTTTGGTTATTTCAAACTGCTGTTTTAGTAGTTGGTCTTCGCGCTGTGTTATCTCATACTTGGTTTGCAGCGCGTCAATGGTTTTTGAGTTTTTGCCGGTACTTAATGTGGCATGCTTTTTTAAATAAAGAAGCGATTGTTTGTAGTCGCCAATTTGCCCGTACAAATCGGCTATCTCATTAACAGCGCTGTTTTGCATGTCGGTATAATTTATCTGCGTTGCGTATTGCAAGCAATTTTGCAAAGCATCCAGCGCCTGCGGATACATCCTTTTGCTTTTGTATAACTGGCCCAGGTTAAAATAATTAATAGTAAGCGCAAGGGTATCGCTTAAAGCTTTTTTAGTTTCTATCGTTTTTAAAATATCCTGCGCCTGGGTATTTTTTTGTTTCATACTACCCAAAACATCACCCACAAAATTATGGCTGTAGGCTTCAGAGGTATTTTCCTTTGCTTTTTTTACAAAATCAAGCGAATCGCCGATGTCAAAAGATTGCCTGTAATAACTTAAAGCCTCCCGGTAATTTTGCTTGTCCTCATACAACTGGCCAAGTTGGCTTAAGGCAAACATCAGGGTTTGGCGTGTGCCCGTTTTGGGCGCCAGATCTATCGCCGCGTTGTAAAGGCCAATGGCCTTGTCGTAATTTTTTTGCCTTGCATACACCTGTGCCAGCCCGATATAATCACCGGCTAAAACATCTTGCTGGTTTATGGAGCCCCGCACATCCGCCGCCCTGTCGTAATAATGGGCTGTAGAATCGTAGTTGCCTTTAAAATAATAAATTGCACCTATGCTTCTGAGCATTAAGCCGGTTGCTTTTATATCATGAAGCTTCATAGCAAGGGTTAGGCCTATCCGGGCAACAGGCAAAGTTTCGCCGGCATTTTTCGCGGTTAGGTAACCTATAGTTTTTTCGGCAGCGGCTAAGCGCGTTTGGGCCGGCGATTTGCCAACCACTATTTTTTTTAAACTATCAATATGCTGACCGGAACACGGAAGGATAATTGAAAAAAACAAAAGCAAAAACAAGTATTTCATATCCGGGTGTATGGCCCCAGTTAAAGATAGCAATTTATCAGCTTTGAAAAAAAAACTCCGATTGTATAACAACTATTAATAATGCCGATAGTACGGCCAATACCGAAAACAATGTTTGCCTTTGCTTAGCACCCTGAATATCAGGAATTTTACCGGTACCTTGTAACCTGTTGAGTTTTAGTTTGTAAACACGAGCCAACACCACAAAAACAACCGGGGTACAATAGGCTAAATATTCTAAAATGGTTGTCATATCCTTTAATTTTAGGTAAAACAAATTGGGTTTTAAGCAACGTATAAATAAAGCCTGCAGCTGCCGGCTTTATTTATTGAGCTTTGCATACCACAATTTTATGGAGTATTAAAAAGGCTCACAATACAAAGTAATTGGTATTTTTTGAAGAGGTGATAAAGTGTAGATTTACAAATAATTAGTACGATAAAAACGAAAGCGGCACAGGCTGCCTGCCGTACCCTGTACCGCAAGCATTTGTTAATGCCGATTTGAGCGCTAATAAATTAAAAAACGCTAACTTTAATATGGATTGTTCAGCAGGGTGCAAACCAATAAAAAGGCCAACAACTAACATTATATAATTCAGCAATACATAATCAATCATTTTATAACATGCTAACGGCTTTTATAAAAAAGATAGTCATTTAATGGAAACATACCTGATCAAAAAATCAAAAAAAATCAAAGTCCGCAGCAAAATGCTGATGGCCCTTGTTTTTACTATTATAACCATTGCCTGCTGCCTGAACCAGGCAATAGCCCAAAGCAAAACCAATCAGTCCGATTGGAATGTGCCGCCGCCTGTGCCGCCACCCTTGCATCCCGGTACCCAGGTAAAGGGCGGCCCTAATGGCAAGCCTCCGTTGGATAAACCAGTTTCACTTAGCCTGAGCGATATCCCGCCGGTTGCGTTGCCACCCGCGCCCCCTGTGCAAATGCCGGTTTTGGCCGCTATTTCAACTACGTCGCCGGCGGTAAATACGCCTAATCAGCCAACTATATTAGGTATCGGGGCCAACCTGCCCGAAATTCCCATGCCCGGCGCACCCGAAACTCCCGCCTTACCAAAACAATCCCTGCGTGATTTACCCGTAACATCCATTCCCGAGCTGCCCATACCCGCATCGCCCGACTTGCCCGCTTTACCTGCCGAGCCGGTGCCATCGGCCCAGCCCACGCCTGTAAACGTATCAATGCCTGCTATGCCCGGGGTGCTTAACCCGGTTACCCTCAACCTGCCTGCAAACAGCGGCGGGTTAGAGCCATGGCCCAGCCCGGGGATTCCTGAAAATGCAACCTTTAAGCTGATTACAACAGCCATAAAAGAGAGCAAAAAAGGCGGCACTAAAGGAGCACAAAAAGTTAAATCTAAATCAGTTATAAAATAAAACAGGCTGGCTTAGTAATAAGCCGGATAGCAATCATGGTATATTTAAAACATATATTAATTATAACACTAACATTTATTGGCAGTGTTACCTGTGCGCAGATTAGATTTAAAACAGGCGATGAATTTCAACGGCAGGTAATTACCAAATCAAATTGTGTTTTACAACGGGGCGGTCAAACACTGCATGTAGGCTCGGTTTCAAACATGGTTAAAACGTACAAAGTAACAGATGCAACCGAAAAGGGAGCCTCTGTTACCATTACAACCGATAAATTGATTGATACCGTAAATGCAATGGACCAAAACCTGGTGTACAACTCTGCCAAACCGGGCGATCCGAATTCCATCATCCACGCCGGCTTACAAAAAATCGTAAATACCCGGCCAGTGGTTTCCGTAAATCAGAAAGGCGAAGTATTGAATTTAAGGCGCACGGTATCTGTAGATGATACGCTATTGTCATTCACCGGCATCCAGCCCGAGCGTTTATTGCCCGGCAGCACCCTCCAGTTTATGGTCGATTTCCCGGTAAACCCGACGTTAAAAAAAGGCTATACATGGACGGATGCCACCAAAGCTGCCGAAACCAGTTATACTATTTATGCCGTAAGCGGGCGCACCACAACTATAACCTACAAAACATCTGTTTTAGGCGGCAATTTAAATAGCCGCATTAACGGATCGATATTGATAGACAACCTTACGGGGATTATTTTAAAACGCTATTCGCAAAGCGTTTCTACCGGGTACGAGATGGTAAACGGCGTTGTTTATACCGCCACCCGCAGAACGGCTATTACCGAGGTAAGTGTTAAAAAGTAAGAGGTATCATATAAATGATGTGCTTATATGCACGGTTGTGTGCTTAAGTATGATATATAAAAAACAATAAGCAAATCTGGTTATTGAATTATTGAGTAATACCATCCGGGGCAACCTTGCATTAGTGGGTGAAAAAATATATCTTCACCCAAAAAAGCTTAAACACTACCTATGAGTTCGTCAAAAGAAATTTTTGAAAAAATGTTTGCCGGGGGCGACATAAAAATAAACGGTGATAACCCCTGGGACATAAAAGTACATAATGAAGGCACTTTCAACCGCTTGCTTAGCGACGGGATGATAGGCCTGGGCGAATCTTATATGGAAGGCTGGTGGGATTGCCCATCTTTAGATGAGTTTTTTTACAGGATGATGTATTACCGGGTTGATAAATTAATACCCAACAACTTTAACACCGTAAAATATGCACTGAAGGCCAAGTACCTGAACATGCAAACTAAAACACGGTCTAAAGTGGTTGCGCACAAACACTATAATATTGGCAATGATCTTTTTAAGGGTATGTTGGACAAGCGCATGATTTACACCTGCGGTTATTGGAAAACGGCCCAAACACTTGATGAAGCGCAGGAAGCTAAGCTCGACCTGGTGTGTCGTAAACTGAAGTTGGAACCGGGAATGCGCATGTTGGATTTAGGGTGCGGATGGGGAGGCTTAGCTAAATTTGCCGCAGAGAGATATGGTGTAAGCGTGGTTGGCGTTAATATTTCTGAAGAGCAGGTTAACCTGGCCCGCGAAGTGACTAAAGGCTTACCTGTCGAGATCAGGTTAATGGATTACCGGGATATAGACGAAAAATTTGACCGCGTTGCCAGCGTTGGCCTGATGGAGCACGTTGGCTACAAAAACTATCGCAGTTTAATGGAAGTGGCCGCCCGCTGTATTGATGACGATGGTATTTTCCTGTTGCACACTATAGGCGGCAATTTTTCGCAAATAAAAACCGATCCCTGGATAGATAAATATATTTTTCCTAACGGCATGTTACCTTCGCCGCCGCAAATCAGTACAGCGGCCATGGGGTTGTTTACTTTGGAAGATTGGCACAACTTTGGTATTTACTATGACCGCACCTGCATGGAATGGCTGCACAACTTTAAACAAAGCTGGCCGGAGCTGAAGGATAAATATGGCGACACTTTTTACCGTATGTGGGAGTTTTACCTGAGTGGCTGCGCGGCATCATTTAGGGCACGTAAAAACCACTTATGGCAAGTAGTATACAGAAAATCGAAAAGTTTAGGATTGTATGAACCGGTGAGGTAATATCTATCCTGTCGCCATTATTATCGTAGGTTTAATGTATTACTTTAACATGAAACCTTATCATAACACCCTGCCACCATTTTTATGGGCTACAGGGAAAGTCCCATTAAGCAGTTGCAGATAGTTTAACCAGGGTTAAACCTGTTCTGGATATTGATAAAAAGGCTAACCTGGACTTTGGTGTTCCAATATAAAAATAAGTGCAGGTGCCAAAAAGAATATATTTTTTCTTAAAAAGCCCTGTCTTTCAGCATATATACACTTATCATCCCGGATAAAATTTATTTATGTAGTATTAATTGTAGCAATCCCGTTACAAAACGCGTAATACCATTAACATCCTGCAGAACAACGCGTGGTTTTTCAGCTGTTACCTAAAGTCGACTATTAGGGCAATTAACGATACCCGGAAAACGTATCCTGATATCCTTTAAAAAACATTTAGATACAAATTAAAAACATGAAAAATAAATTTATTGCGTCAATACTGATGCTGGCTACCGCTTTGACAGCATGTAAAAAGAACAATGATAGTGCACCTGCACCCATCATATTAAATGATAAATTTGAAACTTCAGCCCAGGGTTGGACCGGCGATTTTGCAGATTATCCCTCAGATAGTGCTCCGGATTTTTATAAATTGAGTTTTAGCTCCGCGCTGCTCCCTGCACCATTGGATCAAACTAAAAAAGGTATTCGTATTTCGGGCATTAACCATAGTGATGACCTGTTTATGTTTATGAAAAAGAAAATAACCGGGTTAAAACCGAACCAGGTTTATAACGTAAAGTTTGAAATAAATTTTGCATCAAATGCGCCGGCCAATCAGGTCGGGGTTGGCGGAGCTCCGGGAGAAAGTGTTTATCTGGGAGCGGGTTTGAGTTCGGCCGAGCCTCAAAAAGTGATAAATGCCCAGGATAAATATTACAGAATGAATATTAAAAAAATAAATCAGGGCCAAAATGGTGACGAAATGCGAGTGATCGGAAATATAGCCAACGGCACCCAAAAAGCCGATTATAAATTAATTCAAAGAACCGGTGAATTTAAAGGTAAAACAAATTCAAAGGGTGAAGTATGGATCATTATAGGAACCGATTCGGGTTATGAAGCCGAAACTACATTGTACTACACCAGTATAAAGGCAACTTTTAACGAAACCAAATAACAGAAAGTAGTAGGGAACAAATCAAATTATCCCTAAACGAATATTGCTGAAGGTTGCCGATTGTATGTCCGGGATTGGAGCTAAAGCCTTATCTCTGTTGAATCTTAGCCCTTTGGCTCAAACCAGCGGCAATGAACATTTTCGTTCATTGCCGCCTCTTATAAGTGGCGAACAAGCACAAACCGAAAATTATGGGGCTTTGGTTCGTTAGTAATTTCCCTGTTTTGCCCCTGCAGCTACCTTCGTTATTACCGAGGGTTTGGTATATTTACCTTTGTTATGAAACATTATCACTATTGCGTTATTACAACTCTTTTCGTAGCCTTTTTCTTTAGCTGCAGGCAAAACACCGGGCCTGCTAAATCAGCTAATGATAGTTCAGCCAAGGTTAAGTCGATAGAGAAAGCCAATGAAAAAATCAGCACGGTAGTTTCAAAACCTGATTCAGTTAAAATCATCCGGTTAAAGGATGGCTTTTTTATCAAAGGAAACCATTATAACGCCGAAACCGGGACATATCAAAATATTCAGCTTTGGCAGGATAGCCTGAAAATAACAACAGACACCACCCAGGAGTATATGTTTAACCAACAGCTATATCCAATATTTAAGAAGGTAAGCTCCGGCGTGTACGAGTTATTACTAAGATTTGATAATCGGCCAAGTGCAGATCTTGTTACCCTATTGAGAATTGAAAATGATAGAATAACTAAAAAGCAGCAAATACCATTATTTGAATCGCCGCCTCAAACTATAAATGGGATGAAAGTATATACCGGAGTTTGGGACTATGGTGAAGTTTGGCGAGAAAACGAAGGAGGAAAATTCTATACCGCTTATAATCCAACTTTATATTACAAATTTGCAGTCGATGGCGTTATACTTGATACCCCTTTAACCATTTCAAAAAACAGGCTGGTATATGGAAAATTTCACGGCTTTGACTACAATGGTGGTATAGGTTACCCAAGCGATGACAGGGGCCATATAATTGATACCGCTGATAAAAATGTACTGAGGAAAGATGATTAATGTTCCTGATCAAATGTGACCATCATATATCTTGCAAAAATCCGGGCCAACTCCTGTTAAAGAATTGGCCCGGATTTTAAGCTAATACAGTATTATTTCTCCCTGTCAAACTTCATCCAATGCAAGTTAAACCCACCCATATCCGCATAAACCCTTACTTTGTTAACGCCGGCTTTTAAGTGGATATTTTTCAGATCAATAACCTGCCATTTTTTAAAGCCGCCAGTGCCTGGCACGCTGATAGCTTGAGTGGCTCCGTTAACATTTAGGGTTATTTTGCCATCATTGGCGGCTGCCGCTACTTTAAGTTTTACGGTGTAGGTACCGGGTGCCGTGGCATTCAAGGTATATTGCAGCCATTCGCCTTTTTCAATATCGGTTACATAATAGCTGTTGTATGCGGCAGAATCTTTGGCGATATCTACCCCATCGTTCCGGTACATGTGGCCATTATTGCCTTTGCCATATTTGCCGGTTGATACGTGGTAGTCGGCGGTATCGGTGTCAAAGTAGGCATAGCCGTTGCGGCCCAGGTCATAATCTACAGCGTTGATAATGGTGCCGTTGGTAATCTTATTGGCCTTAAACGGTTTTGCTGTTGTTGTATGTGGCTGCCTGAAAATGGCATCTATCACATCATGGTGAATAATAGCGTTTTCCAGTTTGGCGTAAGTGGCCATTTCTAAAGTGCCGCTATATACATTACTTTCCTTGGGCTTGTTGCGGCCGGTATTCAGGTAATTGGTAACATCATCGTAGTTCAGGTTGGATGGTATTTCAATGGGGTTATTATTGCCCATTTTTTTCAATGGCCAAAGTGCCCAGCCAATATTATTTTTCTCTAACAGGCCAATGGCTTCGGTTAGCCACACGTTGGAGTTTTCGCCGGTTTCACCAAGCCATACGGGCATGTTGTACTGGTCGCGTGTTTTTACAATATGCTCTACCGATTTCTGGTCGTTGTAGTTCCAGTATTTGTGAAAGCTAAGCACCATGTTTTTATCCCATGCCGGCAAGATGCCGTTATAGTTATTGCCCCAGCCATTGCCTTCAATAATAATGATGTGCTTTTTATCAACCTGGCGTATAGCTGTAGTTATATCAACCATCAGTTTTCTTAGCGGGGCGTTGGTTTTTTCCTTCTGGCCGTTCCTGTCATTCGCCGGGTCATCAAAGCCGAAGTTGGGTTCGTTAATGATATCATAACCAGCTATGTTGGGCTCGTTTTTATACCTGTCGGCCAGTTTATGCCAAAGGGTAATCATTTTTTGCTTGTTGGCCTCGCTATCCCACAATGATGGGTTATCGGTATTTCTGTCAGATATATTCAGGTCGTTACCCTGCCCGCCGGGTGTGGCATGCAAATCAAGTATAAGGTACATGTGGTTGGCCTTGCACCATGCCAGCAGGTCGTCGGTCATTTTAAAGCCTTTGTCTATCCAGGTATTTTTCCCGGCAACCGGTTCTTTTTCGACGGGGAGCGTGTACAGGTTATAATGCATGGGCAACCTAACCGAGTTAAAGCCCCATCGCCGCATCGAATCCACATCAATTTTGCGGGTGTTGTTGGCCAGCCAGGTATCGTAAAACTCTTTGGTTTCTGCCGCCCCCATTAGCTCCTCCAGTCGTTCGCGGATGCGGTACTGGCGGCTATCTTTGTTTACGTGCAGCATATAGCCCTCCTGCAGCATCCAGCCGCCAAGGCCCATGCCGCGCAGCAAAACATTTTTGCCTTTTTCGTCGGTTATCTTTTTACCGTCGGCCTTTAAAAAGCCCTGTTGCGCCTGGCTTTGTACTGATATAAAAGAGGCCGCAGCCAATACCAACAGTCCCCTAAAAGAAAATATATTTTTAACAGATTTTATTAACATGTTATTAGCGATTATTATAACGATTATTATTTATGAGAGTCAAGAAAAAAAAAGCAACCACCTTTTGCACTTATCTTGATTCTTGACTCTTAATTCTTGATTCTAATTCTACCAGGTATAAGTACCAACAGATCCTTTATCCAAATGAGCGGTAAGCGTTTTGCCTGCGTAGCCGATATCAAAATCCTGCGCGGCATCGCCGGTATTGGCCACAATTAAAACCTTTTTATCATCGGGAGTTTTAAAAGCCACGTTTGGCAATTTATCCAGGTTGTTTGATGCTATGCGTACCGAACCAGGCCTCACAAATTTTGATGCGTGCGCTATGGTGTAATAAGCCACGTTTTTTTTCACCTCATTTTTATTGATGGTAACCGCCCCCTGGCATGACGGGCAGCCGCCCCTATCGGTATAGGGTTTATAATCCTGGTCGGCAGCCAGGTTCCATTCCAATACATTGCGGCTCCAGTTGCGGGTTGCGCCAACAATCAGGTGTTTTAACGGCCACCTCATATCAATGGCCGATTGATTTTCAGGTTCTACCACCATCTGCTCGGTAAAGTAAACGTTCTTTTCGGGGTGGGCGTTATGTACGGTTGTTAAGGCGCTGATATCGCCGCCATATAAGTGAAAACCCGAGCCGTCAATATATTTGGCTGCGGCCTTGTCGTTTAATATCGAGATTGGGTAGTCGGGCCTGTCGCAATTATGATCGTACAAAATAATTTTTGTTTTGATGCCGGCTGCTTTAAAGGCCGGGCCCAAGTTGTTTTTGATAAAAACGCCTTCATCAGGGGCAACCAGCAGTAAGCTGGGATTATTGCCGGGGTGTAAAGGCTCGTTTTGAACAGTAATGGCATCTATGATTATACCCTGCGCTTTCATCCCCTGGATATATTTTACCAGGTATTTAGCGTAAGTTCCCCAATATTCGGGCTTTAACCTGCCGCCCCGGGTATCGTTGTTGGTTTTCATCCATGCCGGGGGCGACCATGGGGAGCCTAATATTTTTATTGAAGGGTTAATGGCCAGTATCTGTTTCATCACCGGTATTACATCCTGCTTATCGGGGCCGAGGTCAAAATGTTTTAATGTTGGGTCGGTTTGGCCGGCGGGCATGTCATCGTACGAGAAAACTTTTTCATTTAAATCAGATGCGCCTATGCTCAACCGCAAATAGCTTACACCAATGTTGTTGTCATTAACGGCAAACAGGTTTTTTAACAGCGCGGCTCGGCTATCGGCGTTCATGCGGATGATGTGCATGGCACTACCCCCGGTAAGCGCGAAGCCAAAACCATCAATAGGCTGGTAAGTTTGCTTATCATCAACCGTAATTGTAATATCATTGGGCTTGCCACCGGCTTTAAATTCCAGGGACTCTATCTGTTTCGCAAACAATGCCGACCTATCGGCTTTGGTGAGCCAAAGGCTGGCCGTTGTTGTTTTTTGGGCTGCTACTATAGTAGCAGTACACATCAGCGCGGCTGCCGATAAAAACGAAATAGCATGTTTATTCATCAAACAAATATTTAACGGGTTATACATAATCTAAAAACAAGTTTTGAAAAGGCCGAAAGGTAATTGGTTAAGTAAATTTATTATTGTTTTTGAGATATAAACGTAATAAATTATTAAGTAACCAGCAATTTACGTGTATATGGTACACAAAGGTGCCAGACAGCTTAGATGCTGCTACCAAAAAGGCGCAGCAATACAATGCCGACGTTTAGTGTTTAGCCGAAAGAATGAAGCTCTCTAAATCAAAAAAACAAATTTAACTATTGGGCTGGGGTCAAGCAATAGTGTCGTGCCAACTATAAATTGACGGATAGTCTTTAGCCCAAAGTCTTAAGTTCTAAGCCAAAAAAGAAAAAATTCAACTTACGACTTAGTACTGTTGACTTAACACTATTGACTTTACAGGATCATTTACATAAAAAAGTACATTGCTAATTGCAAAAGCAGCATTTAATTAGAACCTAAATTTATTTGCTTTTATTAAAAATAAACTATATTTTCACTTGCACTATCCGCATGAGAAACCTAAATAAAAAGATCATCATTTTTGATGATGACGAAGACATCCTTTCTATATGTAGTTATATTTTGGAAGAGCAGGGCTGGGAGGTTTTTACTTTCACCGATTGCAATAATATAACAGAAAAAGTATCCCGTGTTTTACCGGATGTTATACTCATGGATAACTGGATTCCTGATGCAGGCGGCATTATTGCTACACAAACGTTAAAAAAATCGGAAGAATTAAAAAACATACCGGTAATTTACTTTTCGGCCAATAGCGATATCCAAATTCTGGCCAGCAGTGCAGGTGCCGAAACGTACCTTGCCAAACCGTTTGACCTGGAAGAGCTGGAGCGGATTATCAGCAAGGTGCTGATGAGCTAAAAAACATTAAATCTTCATTACACCAAATGTAAAAGTCTCTATCCTAAACAGGATGGAGACTTTTAAGTTTATGCATTTTATTGCGGACCGCCAGGACCACCGCTACCAGGCCCGCCGCCGTCGCCACGGCCACCACGTTCACCGCGTGGCCTGTCGCCCCTGATGTCCTGGGTTGGTGCTTTACCTGCAAATTTTTGCAGGCGCAGGGTAAAGGTAAGCAGGTAATAACGCGCAAGCCTGTTTACGCTTGATACGGTAGTTGAGCTGGCTGTTGTGGTTGATGAATAACCGGTGTTTTGATTAAATAAATCGAAAGCCGATAGCCGCAGGGTAGCTACCTTGTTTTTTAAGAACCGGCGTTCCACATACATATTTAAAATATTAGGATTAGTTACTTTAATGATTGAGGCATAACCATAATTGGTTGCCTTAGTATAATCATAACTAACAACCCAATCGCCAAAATAGTTTTTCCCGTTAATCCCTATGTTCCAGGTTCTGATATTGGTTAAGCCATTGTTAACCGAGTCTTTAACCGAGTTGTTTGTACGGTTGATGGCATAGTTGGTTAAAATTTGCGCGTCGATGATGTTTGGTAAATCTACCCTGAAACGGATTTCGGGAGTGAATACCAGGTTTTTAGCAATGTTTTTTTGTTGTGCAGCAGCTATTTCTTCAGCAGAGGCCGCAAGCGGGTCGCCGGTAACTGTGGTTAAATAACCTACGTTGTTATTGTACTGGGCAGTACCATTTAGCGTAAGCGAGTATTTACGTTCGGCCCAGGGCTTTGAGTAGGTTACGCGGCCGGTAAAGTTGTAAAAGCCATCGGCATTTAAATATTGGGTAAAAATGTGGCTCGATTTTTTTGACGAAATAGCGTTGGTTACAATTTGGTTAGATATGTTTTGGTAAGTAAAGTTTGCAAAAAAAACATTACCTGTTGTAAAACTAAAGTTATTGTACCTGATAGATATATTATTGGTAAATGCAGGTTTCAAATATGGGTTACCCTGAACCGGGTACAGCGCATTTGAAAAATCGATAACCGGCTGCAACTGTGTAAAACTTGGTGCAGTGTTTGAACCGTTATAGTTTACCGCGAATGTTTTACTGCGCGAAAAATTATAAATATAGCGGGCAGTAGGTATAATATTAAAGGTGTTTTTATGCGTATCAGGGATGTTATCGTTTGATACGGAGTGCCCATCTAACGTTGAGGGCTGCACCGCTAAGCCTAAGGTATAGTTATACTTTTTCTCGATGAACCGATAGTTTAAGCCAACCTTATTGGTGGTAAACGTATAATTAAATTTGTTTGTCAGCAAATCGTACACATTCCAGGTTTGGGCATTGCTTAAGGTGTCGGTTCCCTTATTATTCACCGTTGCCGAATGATTTAAGGCGTAATTAAGCTCTAAATACGACCGAGTGCCCAATGGCTCAAGGTACGATAGGTTTACACCAGCACTATTGGTACGGCTGTACGTATTAATAATCTGGTTTTCGGGAGCTGTTTGCTGTGTGCCCGGAACAAAATTATAAATAGGGTTTTGGTATGATGTGGTTGGCGCCGAGCTTGCTGATGCAAAGATGCTCAGATTGCGGCGATGCGGAAATTTATGGTTATACAATGCTGTAATACCGTAATTAGGCGATTGCGAATTGCCATTGGGAGTAGAGGTATATGCCGAAGCAAGCGTTCCTTTCCGGGTAAGGTTTACACTGTCAGATTCATTGGTATTGGTGCTGCCGTATGAAAAAGATGGTACCACTTTTAAGTAATTAACTGTATCTGGCTTGTACTCCATATTCCAGTTAAAACGATGATTTATATTTTGATCTTTTTCGGTGCTCAACTGGTGCTGCTCGCTTGGGTTGGCTTTCGAAGTATTTTGCTGAAAAATGTTATTATTAGTTGTTGTAGTATTATCGGCAAAGCTATAGCTTCCATATACCGCCATGTTTTTGCCCCATTGATCGCGGAAGTTTACACCTATTGATTTGGCATCGGTTAAACCATTTTGCGCGGTGATAAGGCTCCCGTTGTTGCCGCCGCCACGGCCTGCATTACCACGGCCGCCACCGCCGCCAAAATTACCGCCGCCGCCCCCTGTGGTGCCGAATGAGAAGGTGTTAACGTTGGTGTTATTGATGCTTCCCTGCACCGCAATTTGCTGATCGCCATGGAAATTAAAAATATTTAACGATCCCAGGTATCGGTTTTTATTGAACACACCGTCGCCCTGCGGCAAGGCATCGCGGCCATCGCCTGCAGTGGCCTGGGCGGTATAACCGTAGTTTTTATCTTTCCTGATGGTAATGTTCATTACTTTGGTAGGGTCGCCGGTTTTAATGCCGGTAAGGTTGGCCTGGTCGCCGTAATCATCAATCATCTGTATGTTTTCAATGATATCTGCAGGCAGGTTTTTGGTGGCGCTTTGCACATCGCCACCCATATAATCCTTGCCGTTTATCCGCACCTTGGTAACCTGTTTACCCTGCGTGGTAATATTGCCGTTTACATCAACATCCACACCAGGAAGCTTTTTTATCAAGTCTTCGGTGGGCGCGTTCGCGCGTACTTTGTAAGCGGCCGCGTTGTATATTACGGTATCTTCTTTAAGGGTAATGGGGTTGGCTGCTCCTATAATGTTTACCTGGCCAAGCAAATTTGTTTCGGCCTTTAACAATATCAAACCCAAATCTACCGGCTTGGTGTTATCCTCAAGGGCAAAGTGTTTTTTTACTGCTGTAAACCCAATTGATGATATGGTAAGCGTTATTTTACTGCCTTTAACACCAGCAAACCTGAATTTACCATGAGTATCTGCAATGGTTAATGTACTATCGCCAGCATTGCTAACCAGTTTTATACTGCTACCGGGTAAGCTCAGCTTCGTGGTATCGGCAATGGTACCGCTAATATCGCGGGCAGTTTGAGCATGTGCGCCAAAGGCGCATAACAAAAAAATACTTAAAGTTAAAATTAGGGGTTTCATGATTGTTCAGCTACAAGTATATCCATTTGTGTTTAAAGACACAATTAAAGTGCAAATGTTCAACATATAAAGAGCATATTAAATAATAAGCATATAATTGTTACACATACAGCTGCTAAAGACCTATCAATCATATTATTGTTACATATATGAGCAAAAAAAAGCCCGGCAATGCCGGGCTTGGGTGTTATTATAAGATCAGTCAGTTTTTAATTAATTCAGGTTTAATGCCGATGCAACTTCGTTGTAATTTTTAAAGTTGATGCCTGGGTGGGTAACCTGTAAAGTGGTTACGCTACCACCAGGAATTACTACAACTTTAAAATCGTAACCGGGTGAGTTGAAATTGGCTATAATGTTTACAAAGCCTAAGCCCACATCTGATTGGTATATGGCATTGGTAATCCTGATGAAAGGTAAAGAGTAAAAGCTTGTTGTGCCTGTTACCCTTAAATATACCAATACAAGCCCACTGTTAACAATTTCCTGTGTAATTGCCGGCACATTAAGCTTTGTTGCCGACGCCGAGCTCACACTCTGGTTAGTTATTATATAACTTTTTATGCTAACAGATCCATCGGCTCCTGCCGGGCCTTGCGGTCCTGCCGGGCCTTGTGCACCTGTTGCACCTGTTGCTCCCGTTGCACCAGTAGCGCCGGTTGCTCCTGTAGCACCAGCAGTACCTGTTGCTCCTGTTGGGCCGGCCGGACCTTTCGGGCCAACCGCACCTGTTGCACCAACTGCACCTGTTGCTCCTGTTGCACCGGTTGCTCCTGTAGCGCCAGTGGCACCAGTAGCACCTGCCGTTCCTTGCGGCCCAATTGAGCCCGTAGCGCCTGTTGCTCCTGTAGCGCCGGTTGCTCCTGTTGGGCCGGTTGTACCTATAGGGCCCGTTGCCCCAGTAGCGCCTGTTGCTCCTGTAGAGCCGGTGACACCTGTTGGGCCTGCCGGACCTATAGGGCCCGTTGCCCCCGTAGCACCTGTTGCTCCTGTAGCGCCGGTTGCACCTGTTGGGCCGGGTATACCTGTTGTTGCTCCTTGCGGTCCTTGTGCTCCCGTAGCACCTGTATCTCCTTTTGGCCCCTGTGCCCCATCTGCACCTGTTGCCCCGGTTGGGCCGGGTGTTTTATCCTTTTTGCATGAATTAACGCTTATCATGCAAAGCAATAAAACGGGTAATAAAAGTCGTAGTCTTCCCATAAAATATTTTTTTAGTAGTATATAGTACCTTTAGTACGGATATGTGGATAATTAGTTTCAAAAAAGAGGACAGAAATCACCCTTTTTATTATTAATTAAATTTTTAGCTATAAAGCCCATTAAGGCACTTATTGAACAAATGTCTAAAAACGGAGTACAACAAAAATTCGAATGATTTCGTTATACTTAAAAAAACATCTAACCCATGAACAAATTCAGCAACAATTTACACGCAAAGGTCCATAATTGGATGGATGCAATCGGCTTTAGGCTCAATGCCTCGCAAACTAATGGTAAAAATAACGTTACAATCAATCATTATTTTTTTGAAACTTTCAATTTTTTTGAAAAAGCCAGGAGAAATCATCCCGAAAGCACCAAATTTCTTTGCTTTGATGCCTATGGCGAAAAAATAAATGTAAAATCGCTGCTCGATATACAGGTCGCATTTTTTGAAAACATAAGTCAGCTTAAATAATACCTGTTTCATTGCCGCTGTTTGTTCAATAGTAAAAGATATATCCGGGCATTAACGTATGCCAAAATCATAAAAAGCCTGCTTAATAATTTAAGCAGGCTTTTTTACGCAGATTTTTTTATTACAAAAGTAAATTAGTTATCCACATTTGTTCTTGGCCAGCAATTAAGGTACCCTTTGCCGGTATTTTCTCTCGGCATTTCTTCGCCATTAATGCCGCGCATAACGCCGCCGCCCGGCATATTAACTATTGGTCTTGTTGGGTTTAGCGCTTCTTTTACGCGCAGTTTTAAATCAGCATAATGCGCGGCTGTTAATGCATCGCCTCCTTTTGGTAAGCCGGCGTCAATTTTCTTTAATTCGGCTCGTATCATTGGCCTGATATCCGATAAAGCCATATTTATCGGTGTTAATCCAAACGACGCTAATACCTGGGGAGGGAAGCCTGGGAAGCCCTTAAAATCATCACTCAATAAACTCCTTAAATTTTCCACATACCCACGCTGCAGGTTGCGTTTAAACGCATCTGGCTTACCGGCTGCAAAAATAGCCGGACGCAGGTCGTTCAGCAAATCGGCAACGGTATAAGCGGCGGCGCCGTTTTTAGCTTCGTTATCATACATGCGGGCCAGTCTTGATTGGCTAAGCACATTGCCAAGCACGGCTACCTGCATCCCTTTAATGCGGTTATACATTATACCATTATCAAACTTGCTCAGCTCGGCTTTATCAATAAGCCAATAAGGTGTGGTAAATATTTGTTTATTTAAAAACGCTACAGCATCATGTTGCAGGCCTTTACCTATAAAATCATATACAGCGCCTTTTTGATCATAGGTTTTAAAGTTTTCGTTCATGCCGCCAATATTGGTGGTTACATGGCCCATATAACGGTAATACTGGCCCAAAACTTCGTTGTAAAGCTCGCTTACATCACCATAATCTTCATTTTTTTGATAAGTCCATTTTTCAAGGTTTGGTAAAATACGCTTCAGGTTGGCAATACCATAAGCACTTGCCTTCATCGCGTTATCACCTAAATCTTCGTTTTGCAGGCGCGGGTCAATTGATGTGCCCTGGCGGCCAAAATAATACAGGGGGTTACCTGCTTTTTTATTTGTCCAACCGGCCAGTATATCTTTCTCTTCTGCGGGCGTTTTATTGCCGGGGAACCAGCTATAACCCCATTTTACAGCCCAAAGGTCGTACTCGCCAATTTGAGGGTAAAGGTGCGTTACGTTATCGCCGGGCTGGGCTATATAGTTAAAACGGGCATAATCCATAATTGATGGCGCGGTACCATGCTTATCTGTAAATGATTTTGAGCGTAACGAATCGACAGCATAAGCATAGCTTGAGCCAAAATTGTGGGGCAAACCAAGCGTGTGGCCAATTTCATGCGATGACACAAAGCGAATCAGCTCGCCCATTTGCTCATCGGTAAACCGGGCCTTGCGTACGGCCGGGTTTACCGCAGCCGTTTGTATCAGGTACCAATCGCGCAGCAAGTTCATTACATTATGATACCAGCCAACATGGCTTTCCAATATTTCGCCGCTGCGCGGGTCGGATACGTGCGGGCCGTAAGCATTTTCAACGTCGGATGCAAAATAGCGAATAACGCTGTAGCGGGCATCTTCGGTGCTAAATTCAGGATCCTGCTTTTTTGTGGGCGCTTCTTTACCTATAATGGCATTTTTAAAACCCGCGGCCTCAAATGCTTTATTCCAATCGTTTACACCGGCAATTAAGTAAGGTACCCATTTTTTTGGTGTAGCGGGGTCAATGTAGTAAACAATTTGCTTTTTAGGTTCAACCAATTGCCCTTTTGCATATGCTGCCGGGTCCTTTGGCTCCAGTTTCCAGCGGTGGATATATGCTGTAACGTCCGATTTTTGTTTATCGGAGCCATAATCGGTTTGGCGCTGGCCAAAAAAACCAACACGAACATCGCTGATGCGCGGTTTCATTGGCGTTTTTGGCAGCAGCAACATTGATGTATTTAACTCGAAAGTTACTGCCCCATTTGAATTATCCGTTGGCGATTCGCCGGAACGATATGTTTTTAACGTACGGGCTTCCAGGTTAATAGGGAAGCTTTTAATGGTATCAATGTACGAACGTGCACCATCAACCCCCGAAATTTTATACGTTTTTTTTACATCGTCAGAAATACCTATTGCGGCAATATCGCCGTTGTAAAAATCCGTTACATCAATTAAAACCCCGGTGGTATCCTTATTAAATGCTTTGATATCAAATGAGGCCAAAACCGCATCAAGGTTTGAGTTTTTAACCGATTGATACATATCAGATGTACTATCGGCCCTCACAGTGTAACTGGGTACACGAATAAAAATCTGCTTATCATGGCGCTCCCATTTCCACACCTGTTCGTTCAGTTCTTCGCCGCCATATTGCTGGGATGTGTGTAAGCCGCTGGGGGTTTTAATAAAACGGGTAACCACCAGCATTTCGCGGCTTAGTAACGAATCCGGAATTTCATAGTAATACTTGCCATCAACCTTGTAGGTATTAAACAAGCCGCTATCAGCCTTTATCTTACCGGTAATCAGGTCGCTAAATTTCTTGATACCCTCTTTTTTGGGAGTACCAACGGTGGCCGTAGCAGTTGTGCCGCCGGGGCCAGCTGTTGTTTTAAGGGTTAAAGTTTGATTTGCCGTTTGTTTTTTGGTGGCGCATGAGGCAGCCAAAACGGTTAAAATTAACGTAGCGCCGCGCATAAACCGGCCTGCCATAAGGTTTTTCTTCATTAATTAGTCTACTTAAAACGTAAACTTATGCAAAGTTTACCGTTTTTTATAAAATCGGGGGCTATTTAAATAAAAATCGGGGGCTGTCAAATCCTGCGCTTTAAGGTAAGCACTACCTTATCCAGCTTTTTGTCATGAAAAACATCCAGCAAAAGGCTCCTGTCGTTCCTTGAGCGAAATAATTCGTCAATTTCTTCCAGGCTCATTTTAGAAACCGGCTTAAAGTTAATGGCAACTATCTCATCATCCCGCTCCAACCCTATTTCGTCGCCGGCCGAACCAGGCTCTACGCGGTTAATAATTATCCTATCCAGATTGGCGCCGGCAGCATAGTATTCAATACCGCTCATATCGTGCTCAAAGGGTTCTTTAAAATTAATGTTAGGCTTCAAATACATCGAATTACCAGTATAATCAAATATAACCGAGAATCGCTTAAGTACACCAATGCCCAGGTTACCATCCCTGGGTACCGAAAGCCGGGTTTGATTGTTATCATCATTGGGAAAGGATGATATAATGCCTTTAATTTTAAATTTGCCTATTTCAAGCGATTCCAGGCGGGCAATAAAGCCGTTTATAGGGCCATTTAACCCGATGCCAAGGTTGGCTGACGCGATAAATTTTTGCGGCAATCCGTATATAGGTATAATTTTTTCGAGCGATACGGGGTGGCCGGCACCAAGATCAATAATAAGCTTGCTTTTTACAACCCTGCCACCTTGTAATATCACATTACTTTCTACGTAAGGCTTTCTGTCTTCAATTGTTATGGGGATCTGTGTGCCTTTCCTGAAAACCTTAAGGTCCCTGGGGCGGCTAACGGTTACGGTACTGTCCTGAAAATCTATTTTAACGGCCAGGTTGTTAAAAAACTCGTAGCCAATAAGTCCGTGTATGGGCATACCTGCATAACCCGATAAGCTGAAAAGGTCTTTTTTTAATATAGCCGCCGCCACATCATAACTTACCAGCCCCGGAATATCTATATTTAAGGCCGAAGTTACGTAAGCTTCGGCATCTGCGCCTTCGCCAAGCCCTGGTATTTTTAATGTGCGTTTATTGGGGATGCTTATAGAATCGGCTAACTTGGGGTCGGTTATGATCATAAGGCCAACGCCGGTATCTAAAATAAAATTAAACGGCCCTTTATTATTGATGCTTAACTTGATAACCATAAGGTTACGCACCAGCTTAAAAGGTATAGTCACCTTTTTTTTGCGGGCATCTAAATCAAAGTATTGCGCATGGACTGTTGTGAAACAAAATGCCAGCAGACACAAGAGCCACAACGACCGGAAATGCTTTAGTTTATGAAATAGCTTAAGTAACAATTTGGTATAATTGGTAATATTAAATTTACGACATTAATTGGTTAAATAAATAAATATTTATGCGGGGCACAACATTTACGTTTCTGATAACCATTTGCGGTTTATTATTGGGGAGTTGCAGTATTCACAACCATTCCATCAATAAACGGAATATTAAAAAGCAGTTTGAACAATCGCAGATTTCCAATGATCATTTTACCGGTTTTGCTTTATACGATATGGATCAAAAAAAGATGGTATTTGAGCTAAATTCTGATAAATATTTTACCCCTGCATCAAACACCAAACTGTTTACTTTTTATACCTGCCTTAAAATGCTGGGCGATTCGATACCGGCATTAAAGTACGAAGTGCACAACGATTCGCTGGTATTTTGGGGCACCGGCGATCCTTCTTTTTTACACAGCTACCTGAAAGGGGTTAACGGCCTGAATTTTTTAAAAAACAGCAGCAAAAATCTGTATTGGTCGGCCACTGGTTATACCGGTAAAATTTGGGGTCCGGGCTGGGGATGGGATGATTATAACGACGATTACCAACAGGAGCTAAGCGTTTTCCCGATAGAAGATAACGAAGTGTTGTTATACGCCGATGCCGATAGCAACCTGCAGGTAAAACCACAATACTTTAAAAGATTTTTAACCGCCGACCCCGACTTTAAGCCTGCCGGATTTAAAGTACAGCGCGACCAGTTAACCAACCGGTTTGCTTATCCGCAAACAAACGTTCCTAAAAAATTCAACCAACTGGTACCATGGAAAACAAGCGACATGCTTACAAAGGCATTGTTGGAAGATACCCTAAAAAAGCCTGTTTACCTAACGTACCTGCCCATTAGTAACTCGGCTAAAACTATTTATAATACCAACGCCGATTCTGTTTACCGCCGGATGCTGCAGCCCAGCGATAATTTTATAGCCGAACAATTGCTGCTGGTTTGCTCGTCGGTAAAGTTTAATATGCTGAACACCGATTCGGTGATCAATTATTCGAAGAAAATTTTTTTAAATGATTTGCCCGATGAGCCGCAATGGGTAGATGGATCGGGCCTGTCGCGCTATAACCTGTTTACCCCGCGCAGCATGGTAAAACTACTATGCAAAATTGCCGGCGAAGTTAAAAATGACACCCTGCTCCACAGCCTGATGCCTGCGGGCGGGCTAACCGGCACCATTAAAAATGCTTATAAAACAGATAACGGAAAGGCCTTTGTTTGGGCCAAAACCGGCTCGTTATCTAACAATCATAATCAAAGCGGTTACCTGGTAACCCGTAAAGGCAGGCACCTGGCCTTCGCTTTTATGAATAACAATTTTACCCGGCCAACCAAAGATATCAGGGGCGAAATGGTGAGGGTGATGACATGGATACATGAGGAGTATTAGTCGGCAGCCCCCTCTAAATCTTCCCCGGTAGGGCTGCTCTGTACCCAAATCTTTTAATAAAAGAAAAATGTCATTCGATGGAGCAAGGGGAGGCAAAGAGTGGGAGCGCGAAAGAGAAATCTTGAACGCCCTGCATTCCGATAGGCTGGTTTGGATGCAGGGCGTTCAAGATTTCTCCCTACCCCCTTGCGCACAATCCACCTGGTTCGTTCGACAACGGGCTTTATTAATTGAGAAATCCAAAAGATGTGGGTACAGAGTAGCCGGCAGGAGAGATTTACAGATGGGGCTAATTCAGCCGCCTTACCATCTGTTCCTCAACCTTTTTAAACACCTGGATAGGTTTAAGGCTGCGCCAGCCCAGATCATCTAACTGGCCGCCAAAGTTGATATAGTAATCAATATTATTGCGTTTAAATTCGTCTATTACGTGCTCACGGAAGTTGATGCCTGCTATCCAGCCATCTTCAACATCCTGAAACCACTCTTCGTAATAACAATCATCTGATGAGTGAAAGTTGAGGATGTTTTCGCCTATCAGTATAAAATGGTTAATGCCGTTATCAATCATCAGCTCCAGTATCTCGCGCTTCAGCATCATGATATCGTTGTTAATGGCGTCATTCCACTCGCCTATAAACTCAATAATGGTATAGCCTTTTTCATAATCGGCATACAGTACTTTCATGTATAGCGTATTGGAGCCGAACGAATCCCATTGCGGATGCAGCAAGTAGTTGTATACCTGCTTATCAAACTCAAACTCACTATACTCCGTAGCATAAAAAGGCGAGTATTCGTCTTCGGCTGCTATGTAATCATCCCTCCAGCGGTAATATGGTTCTATCTCGTGCATTGTTCTTTCACATTTTTTGTCTGAACCAGAATTTTCAGAATTAAAGAATTACCAGAATCCTATCCCTCTTCATTTTCAAATCTTCAAATTCTCAAATCCTCAAATTACGGGTTTATAGTTATCAACAGCAGCCCTTACGCTGCCATATTTTTTTAACAGGGTAGCGGCTTCGGCTTCGGTAAGGCCGGTTTCGTCCATTACCATGTGGGTGCCGCGGTCAATCAGCTTGTCGTTACTTAACTGCATATCAACCATTTTATTCCCTTTTACCTTGCCCAGCTGAATCATTACGCTGGTGCTCAGCATATTTAACACCAGTTTTTGAGCCGTTCCGGCTTTCATCCGGGTTGATCCGGTTAAAAACTCGGGGCCGGTAACTACTTCAACCGGGTATTGTGCAACGGCCGCAACCGGGCTTCCGTTATTGCAAACTATGCAACCAGTAACCATGTTATGGCTGTTGGCCGCTTTAAGGCCCCCAATAACATAGGGCGTGGTGCCCGATGCGGCAATACCCACCACTACATCTTTTTCGGTTACGTTATACTCCAACAGGTTGTGCCAGGCAAGTTCGGTATTGTCTTCGGCAAATTCAACCGCTTTTCTGATTGCGCCGTCGCCACCGGCTATCAGCCCAACTACCATATCAAACGGAACACCAAATGTTGGCGGACACTCAGATGCATCAACCACGCCAAGGCGGCCACTGGTACCGGCGCCAATGTAAAAAAGGCGGCCGCCGTGCTTCATCCTTTCGGCAGTTATGGTGGCCAGCGCCTCAATCTGGGGCAATGCTTTGGCCACTGCAAGTGGTACAGTTTGGTCTTCCCGGTTTATGTTTTCCAGGATTTCTTTTACCGGTTGCAGCTCCAGATTTTTATAATGCGATTCCCTTTCGGTGGTGCGTTCCATTAATTTTTAATAATTTATAACAAAATTCGTTAAAAAACATCAAATGCAAGGCCGCCGATAAAAATTATTGGCATCGCATTGATTAACTTTGTTTGTTGAATATGAAAAAGACTGCGGGTGTAATTTTCAGAACGCTGATACTATTATTGGTGGGGATTACTATTGGATTGTATATCAGTAGGAATAACACCAATGGCAACCTTGGCTTCTCATTTTCGGGGGATGATAAACTATCTAAAGTGCTAACTTTGGTTGGCGAAAGTTATGTGGATAGTGTAAATGTTGATAGTATTGAAGGTGCATCCATCAATGAGCTGCTGCAAAACCTCGATCCGCATTCGCTTTACCTGCCACCGCAACAGGCGCAAAACATCAACGAACGTTTAGAAGGCGGTTTTAACGGCATCGGTATTGAATACCAGCTGCTGCGCGATACATTGATAATTACCCAGGTGTATGCCGGAGGGCCGGCCGCCAAAGCAGGTTTGCCCGTGGGCAGCAAGGTGTTTAACGTTGATCATAAAAAATTCTCGGGCACAAAGCTAACGGCCGATAAGGTTAATAACATTTTCAGGGGCGAAAAAGATGCCACCATTGTGATGGATGTGGCAAACCCCAATGGTAAAGGCACCAAACCATTTACGCTAAAACGTGGCCGGGTTGATATAAGCAGTGTAAACGCGGCTTATATGGCCAACGCCAATACAGGCTATATTAAAATAAGCAAATTTGCCGCTACTACCGATGTTGATTTCCGCACGGCGCTTAAAAAACTTAAGGTAGATGGTATGAATAAGCTGGTGCTTGATTTGCGGGGCAATGGCGGCGGTTACTTAAGCGCGGCTACATCAATGGCCGACGAGTTTTTGGGCAAAGGCAAGCTGATTGTATACACCCAGGGCGTTCACGAACCCCGCACCGATTATTTTGCTACAGATTCGGGCGCGTTTCAGAAAGGAAAGGTTACTGTGCTGATAGATGAATATTCGGCATCGGCAAGCGAGATACTGGCCGGGGCCTTGCAGGATTTGGACAGGGCCACTATTGTTGGCCGCCGATCGTTTGGTAAGGGGCTGGTACAACAGCAATTTCCGTTTGGCGATGGCTCGGCCATTAACTTAACCGTGGCAAGGTATTATACGCCATCGGGCAGGTCGATACAAAAATCATATAAAGAGGGCATCAGCAGCTACCGGAACGAGCTGGCCCAGCGCATGCAAAAAGGCGAACTGTTTTCTGAACAGAGTAACCGGAACGACACGGTTTTCAAAGGATCGTCATACCATACCTCAGGTGGGCGCAAAGTTTACAGTGGCGGCGGCATTATGCCCGATGTTTTTGTACCTGCTGATACATCCCAAAACACCCAGGTAGTGCAAAACCTTGGCGAACTACAGCTGTTTTCGGCCTATGTAATTGATAAAATGCAACCCGTACTTGGCCAATACAGCACCGGCGAAGATTTCATGAAACATTACATCGTCAGCGATGATGATTACCGCAATTTCATACTATACTCGTCACATACCTTAAAAGAGATGGATTCGCGCGAGTTATTGCAATCAAGGGATTATATCAAAAGTATCTTAAAAGCCAGCGCAGCCCGGTTTAAATGGGGCGATAACGCTTTCCAGGAAGTGATGAACACCAATGATGTGGCTTATAAAAAAGCGTTGGAGCAATAACACGATTTCAGGATTTGACAGGATTGACAGGACTTTTTTTGACTGTCCTTTCTGAGAACCCTTGCGGGAATGGAAATTCCTGACGCTTAATTTTGATTTGCTCCCGTCTTGATATTTGATACTTAGCATGGGCATTTCCCCTGCCGGTAGAAGCAAGGGCCCGGCTGTTCATTTATACGCGCACAAGGCATTAGGCGCGGCCAATGCTCATACTCTCTCCGGGCCGGTATCCATTTCAGTCCTTAACGCGAAATTGGGGCTGATCTAAAACCTGGGTAATAATAAACCCTCCCGCTAAAAAAACTTGCTACCCGATACTAAAACCAGGGTACTGGAGACATATAAAAAGCAGGATTGTCAATTTTTTGTAACTTCACCAACTTTTAATTAATAAACTGATCATCAATGTTAACCATCAATAACTTCGCGGAATTTGAAGCACAAATAGGGAACGAGCTCGGCACTTCGTCATGGTACAAAATTACCCAGGAACAGATCAACAAATTTGCCGATGCTACATTAGACCACCAATGGATCCACACCGATCCGGAAAGGGCCAAAACCGAAAGCCAGTTTGGTGCAACTATAGCCCACGGCTACCTTACCCTGTCGCTTGTGCCCTATTTATGGAAAGAGATTGTAAAAGTTGAAAACCTGAAGATGGAGATTAACTACGGCATTGAAAACTTTCGTTTTGGACAAGCTGTACTGGTCGATTCGGAAGTGCGGTTAAAAGTAAAGCTCGGCGGCCTGGTAAACCTGCGCGGACCAATAAAAGCCACCATGATAACCACCCTGGAGATCAAAGATCAAAAGAAACCGGCCTTTACCGGCGAGATAGTTTTTGTGTATCACTTTAATGCGTAGTAAGTGTATTTACACAGGAGCGTAAATTTGCGTTTACGGCGTTCAGTGCTATTTGTGCGTGGAAGACACAATTATGCATCGGTACGTCAGGGAGGATTTCGCTATGGATAGCGGTAAAATTCCGCGAAATTCTGAAGGAGGATGACATCATAAAAAGGGCTGTCATGGTGGGCCCGTCGAACCATAGTGGGCAAAGGCCTCTCCGCGCGAGTCTTCGACAGGCTCAGACTGACAGGGCCGCCTACCTCGAAGTGGAAATAGGTTATGGCTAACGGCAAAGCCTGGTTATCAGGCCCACATATTGCGGATAACCCTGGCATAGCGCCTCCTTTTCGGCCATTTCAAACTCAGCGAAATCAAATCCTGGCGCAACGGCGCAGCTGGCCAGGCAAAACCCTTGTTTGGATGGAATTTCGGCTGCGAACCATAAACCGGCCGGGATCACTGCGGATAGGCTGCCGGTTTCAAGGTCAGAAAGTTCGATGCTTTGGAGTAATCCGGCCTTGTCCAATACATGGATATGCAAAGGCGATCCTTTGTGAAAATACCAGATCTCGTCGGACTTTAACCTGTGGAAACCCGAATAATCGTTTCCCTCCAACAGGTAATAAATGGAAGTTACCGCCTGTTTTACTTTGGCGTTATTTGCAACAATAATAACCTCCATTTGCGAACGGCAAACTTCTTTATAAAAACCACCCTCGGGATGGGGCTGCAGGTTTAGTTTGTTGATCCAGTATGCGGCGTTGTTTTTCATAGTACTACCTATTGTTTTGGCGCTAAATATCAGCAATAACACTGTTATTGCAATTGTCAGGATTCGGTTCCAAAAAACTTCTTCCATCCGGCAATCACCCGCTTGGGCTGCTGGTTAAAAGCATTATGCCCGGCCATCGGGATTATAAATCTGTGGTGATACCAGCAATCATTTAACCGGGTTTTGCACGCCCATTAAAATATTCGCTGTTGTATCACCCCCATAAAAACATCTTTAAATTTCTCGCTAATGGGGATCTGCTTGCCGGCTATGTAAATGTGGTTATCCATTATTTTGTTAAGCTGGCGGGTGTTTACAATATAGGAGTTATGCACACGTACAAATGGCGGCGAAAGCTGCTCGTCAATGTCTTTTATCCGGCGGTAAATAAGTAATTGTTCGGTACTGGTTACCAGGCGCACGTACTCCTTTTGCCCTTCAAAATATTGAATATCATCCAGCAGGATCTTGCGCAGCTCCTTGCCCGATTTTACAAAAAAGTATTCGTTGCCAACGGCGGGCGGCATTTTTTCGGCATTTTGGTTTTTCGTAAAATAGCCCTCAATTTTTAACTGGGCGGCCAAAAAACGTTCAAGCGTTATGGGCTTTAATAAATAATCGATGGTTTGGAAGGTATAACTTTCGGCAGCATACTGCGAGTAGGCCGTGGTGAAAATAATTTTGGTATCTTTTGATAGCAGGCCGGCCAGCTCCATACCAGTAAGCTGTGGCATGTTAATATCCAGGAAAATAAAATCGGCCTTTTGCTCCTTTAAAAACGCCATGGCTTCCAATGCATCATAGCATTTGGCCAGCAGCGCCCATTTGGTGTATTGGCCAACCATTATTTCCAGCAGCTTAACCGCGTTTGGTTCGTCGTCGATAATTATGCAGCTTAAATTCATGCTAATGGAATTTTTAAAAAGGCTGTAAACATTTCTTCGCTATTGCTAATAGATAGTTCAAATTTATCGCCATAAAGCAGCTCAAGCCGCTTACGCAAATTCTGGATCCCGAAGCCACCTGCGGCATCAGTCGATTTTTGATTAAAAATACGGTTTTTGGTTTCAAAACTAAGGTGCTGGCCCTGCTGTACCAGCGCCAGTTCAATTTTATTGTCGATACTGGCTTTATCAATGCCATGCTTAAAAATATTTTCAACAAAGGTCATGAGTAGCATGGGCGGTATTTGCAGGTGAGGGCTGCAATCCTGTATAAAGTTGATGTTTATTTCATGCCTGATCCTGATTTTTTCCAGCGCGATGTAATTCTCCAAAAACTGGATCTCGGTATTGGCGGAGACCTCGTCTTTAGGGCTTTCATCCACAAAATAGCGCATAATATTGGATAGCTGCTCTACCAGTTTGGCAGTGCGGGGCGAATCGACATAAGCTTCGTAATAAATATTATTTAGGGTATTGAACAGGAAATGCGGCTGCACCTGCGATTTAAGCAGGTTTAGCTCGGCCTGGCTTTTTTGCACCAGTATTTTTTCTGATTGCTGTTTAATTTCGAAGTAAGCCAGCGCTATCCTGAAAATAAAGCTGAGCAGATAGGTCATGAACCCGGCCACTACAAAATTAAGTATCATGCTAAAAGTCATTTTTTCGGGGCGGCTGGCAAAAAACGTATTGTACGAGTACATGATTAAAAAGCCACGTGCCACACCGCCAATAACCAGTAACAGCACCACATAAATTACATACTGCACACGGTGGCCTTTTTCATAAAAGCGGGGATACAAAAATTTAATGTTGCTATATATAACCAGCAGGTAAAATGCCACACTGATTACTGTAAAAATGCTGGCATGATTAAACCCATCAACCGGTAGTATCGAAAAAAAGATGATAAAAAACACCGCTATCCATATCACCCATTGCAGGCGTGTAAGCGTGGGCATGTTTTTAATGAAATTCATTTTTAAATGTACAAAGCTTTTTGTTTTGGGCAGATGATTTTCAACCAAAAGGGGCCAATATTCAACCAATTACTTATGTGCCCATATCACGGCAGTTGAGATAATAGGGGCAAGCATTAAAAATAATGTGGCAAGGGTTGAAATCATTTGCCCTTGTTGTTAATAAAACCAAGCTTTAATTATTCAATTTTTCAACCACACCTTTAAAGCATATACTATGAAAAAATTACTGATTGCCGCCCTTATAGCGGTTGTTATCCAGTTTACCTTTGCCGGGTTTACCTATGCGCAGCTGCTTACATCAACACCAAGCGGCGGCAATAAAAAAGCATCCGTTACCGAAATGATAGGCATCACCGATGTAGCCATTAACTACAGCCGCCCGCACGTGAACAAGCGCGACGGCCATATCTGGGGCGAACTCGTTCATAACGGCTATGCCGACCTGGGTTTTGGCACATCAAAAGCAGCCCCATGGCGGGCCGGGGCCAATGAAAATACCACCATCGAATTTTCTACCGATGTAAAGGTGGAAGGCCAGCCCTTAGCCGCCGGCAGGTATGGTCTTTTTATTGCCTATGGCACCGACGAAAGCACATTGATTTTTTCGAAAAACTCCACCTCGTGGGGGAGTTTTTTTTACAACCCGGCCGAAGATATATTACGTGTAAAAGTAAAACCAGTACCTGCGGCTGCCCGTGTGGAGTGGCTTAAATACGAGTTTGCCGACCAAACCCCAAGCAGCGCTGTAATACAGCTGCAATGGGAAAAATTGGTAATTCCGTTTAAGATTGACGTTGACCTGCCGGCCACGCAACTTGCCGTATTCAGGAAAGAACTGCGCACCAGCAAAGGTTTTAATTGGGAAAGCTGGGAACAAGCAGCAGCCTTTTGCGCCCAAAATAAAATCAATCTGGAGGAAGGCCTGCTATGGGCCGACACCGCAACCAGTATAAACTTTGGCGGCAATCAGGTATTTCAAACCTGGAAAACCAAAGCCAGCATCCTTGAAGGTTTGGGCCGCAGCCCCGAAGCAACAGCCGCCATGAAACCCGCCCTGCCTTTTGCCGATGTTAACGACCTTTATTTTTACGGCAAAAGCCTTATTGCCGAAAACAAAGGCAAAGAAGCGCTTGAAGTATTTAAGCTGGATTACCAAAAGCACCCCGACGAGTTTTTAACCAATACCGGCATGGCCCGCGGATACATGGCCGTTGGCGATAACAAAAAAGCTCTGCCCTATGCCCTGAAAGCCCAAAAGCAGGTAGTTGGCAAAATAAACAAAGATACTATTGATAAAATGGTAGCAACTTTGCAGGCAGCGAAGTAGGACGTCTGAACTTGGATTAAGCAGATCAAATCTGATAAATCCACCAAGTTCAGTTGCTGTGTCTGGAATTTGTCAATCCTGCAAAATCCTTAAATCGTGTTAATCGAGTAGGCAGTAAGGGATTATTTCCCTTACTGCCCTCTCACACCACCGCACGTGCCGTTCGGCATACGGCGGTTTGTCAGAATAATGGTGGCTGTTTCTCAACAGGACAGTCTCGGTTAATTGTTGCATCGCTTAGCTCAGCTCCTCTTGCCTTTTACTTTCGGCTTCCAGCCTACCCTCAGACAAGCAGTTCTCTTACGTGGTTCGGCTGTAATCGTCTCGCAATAAACGCATAACGCCTTCGTCTTATTCCAACATTCAGTCCTTCAACGTTCGTGAGACCTTCTCCGGTTTTTTCGGAGCTCGTTACCCGTCTACTACTACCTCGGCTGACTTCTGTTAATACCCGATGCCATCACTGGCAACAGTTTGCCGCTCGTGTGCAACATCGCCATTTTTAATAACAGATCTCCCAGGGTAAGAACATTCGCTTTCAGTTCATCTAACCGCTGCATCTACGTAGTTACATTTCCTACGGTATCGGGCTTTTGTTTCTGTTGCAACATCACCCATGTAGCCCCGCCTTATATGCAGTTTCTGTTCGTCCGTCCAAACTTTTGCCGCCAGCTTCTTTCAGATTCGCAGTCGCCCACGATACCTTTGCTCTTGGCTAATACTTCCCACTGTAAGGGCGTATTCGGGACTTTCACCCTATAGCAAATATCCATGCCTGGCACACAACGAAGAAAGCCCCGGGTTATCCGGGGCTTTCGCAAAATAATGTTTAATTAAAATTATTTTTGTTTGAACTGAACGCGACGGTTTAATACACGACCATCTTCTGTTGAGTTATCAGCAATTGGCATAGTTTCGCCGTAGCCTTTGATTTTTACTTTTTTAGCATCAACACCTGAGTTAACTAAGTAAGTTTTTACAGAGTTAGCACGATCTTTTGATAAAGAAAGGTTGTGAGCAGCAGTACCTTCAGATGAAGCAAAGCCATCAACTTCAACACCTTTACCAGAAGCACGCAGATCAGCAGATGTAGCATCTAACACAGGGTAAGATGAAGTACGTAATACCGAGCTATCAAATTCAAACTGGATGTTTGAGTAAGCAGTTCCTTTAGGAGCCATACCAGCAGAGGCAAGTGTATCAACTACTTTAGGGAACACGATAACGCAACCAGAACCATCAACTACGCTGCCTGCAGCAGTACCTGGGCATTTGTCAAACTGATCGGCAACACCATCACCGTCTGAATCTTTTTTCAGGTCGTTAACAGCAGTTTCTACGTTTGTTACACGGCCTTTTAAAGCTTCAACTTCCTGACGTAAAGCTGCATCGTATAATTCGTCATACATTTGAGCAACCGGGTTTACCCACTCTAAGTTCTGTTTTGATTTAGGACCGAAAGTGTACTCTAAACCACCATAAGTGTAAGAGTAGTGGCTAAAGGTAGGGTAGGTATGAGTACCCGCGAAGTTGTAACCTTGTATAAAGCTGATGGTGTAACCTAAATTTAAGGCCAACGCATCGCTAAGTTTGAATTTTACACCTAAGCCAACCGGGGCAAACAATTCTTTAATTGTTTTGTTGGTCATTGGGTATGGTACAACAACACCCGCTGCAGTTGTGTTTTCTTTAACCTTGTACAGGTCTAAACCTAAACCGGCAGAACCATAAAAGTTAAGACTGTTTTTACGGTGTAAAAAGCTAACGCTTGCAATGTTAAACACAGCGCTTAATGCACCAGAATTAAAGCTGGTTTTGTACTCAGAAATGCCAAATTTAGAAGTAGTTGTTACTGATGCGCCACTTGCAGAATTGCTTGCATCATCTTTACCATGTACTTTACCACCCAAATAATCAAGTTGTAAGCTAAAGGTATGTGACAATTGTTGCCTTAATGACACACCGTAACCCAAATCAACTGCAAACTTATTTGTTGTGTTGTTTGTGAATGGCACAAGTCCATCTGTTATACCAACGCTAACGCCGATACTTAATGTGTTGTACTGTCCGATACCGCCAAATACCTTGGCAGTTTTTGCCGAGTCGGTTTGGGCGCTAACCATACCCGCAACCAACAAAGAAGCAAACGACAGTGCTGCTGTTTTCTTTAATGTAGAATAATTCATAGTTTTTAAGATTAAACGATTTTAATTGTGATTTTTTTCAAATTTAGTAATTATGTTTGAAACGATGACCAAACATTGTTCCAAAAATTGTAATAGTTACACAAATAAGTAAAAAAAAATGATTTATTAAAATAATCAAGAATTAAATATGAAATATTTGGAAATTTTAAATTTCTTGTTTACAAATAATAGAAAAAATTTCGTTTCGAGAACAAAACCGGGCTCGCTGGCCATTTTTCACTCCAATGATGAGTTTCCGGTGAGTGGCGACCAGGTTTTTGCTTTTAAACAAAATCCGGATTTTTTTTACCTTACCGGCATCGATCAGGAACAAAGTATATTATTGCTGTACGCCGATTGTCCTAATAAGGCATACAAAGAAGTACTTTTTTTAAGACAAACCAACGAACACATTGCCGTTTGGGAAGGGCACAAGTATACAAAAGAGCAAGCGAGGCAAGTTTCTGGTATTGAGAGTGTTTACTGGCTGCACGAATACGATACTATTTTGCATAGCATCATTAATTATGCCGAACATATTTATATTAACACCAACGAAAACGACAGGTATGCACATACCGTTCCATACCGGGATATGCGGATGTATGAGGCATTACGCCAAAAATACCCGTTGCATAAATACGAACGCTCGGCATTGATATTAAGGGATTTGAGGGTTGTAAAATCGGCGCCCGAAATTGAGGTGATCCAGAAGGCGTGTAACATAACACAGGACGCTTTTATACGTGTTTTAAAATTTATAAAACCCGGCGTTGCCGAATATGAAATAGAGGCCGAAATTATACACGAATTTTTACGGCAACGTGCTACCGGCCATGCTTATAGCCCCATAATTGCTTCGGGCAAAAATGCTAATGTGCTGCACTATATTGATAACAACCAGGTTTGCAATGATGGCGACGTAATCCTGTTTGATTTTGGCGCCCAGTATGCCAACTACAATGCCGATATGAGCCGGTCGGTGCCGGTTAACGGCCGGTTTACCCCACGCCAGCGCGCTGTTTATGACGCCGTGTTAAGGGTAATGCGCGAGGCAAGCAGCATGATTGTTGCCGGGACTGTTTTAAGCGAATATCAGGATGAGGTTGGCAAAATAATGACAAGCGAACTGATAGCCCTTGGCTTGCTTGATAAACACGAGGTTGAAAAGCAGGATGCCGATGCTCCGTTATATAAAAAGTATTTTATGCATGGCACATCGCACCACCTGGGTTTGGATGTACATGATTTTGCAAGCAGGTATAAAAAATTCGAGGTTGGTAATATACTAACCTGCGAACCTGGGATTTATATCCCGGAGGAAGGCCTTGGGATTAGAATTGAGAACAATATTTTAATTACGGCAAACGGTAACCGCGACCTGATGGCCGCTATTCCGGTAGAAGCAGAGCATATCGAAGAGATCATGAATAGTTTTTAGTCGAGAGTCTTAAGTTCTAAGTCGAAAATGGCAATCCAGACTTAGGACTTAAGGCTTTCGACTTAAGACTTGTCAAGTTGCTATAAATACGAATCAACAAAGCTATAAAGGTTAAAATTTTTGTGGTTTAAAGCTTCGGTAACATCCTGCTGGAGCTTCTTTTTATCTATATGCTGCGTTAATTTATATGCTAACAGCTTGTAAGCCTTCTCGGTAAGCAGCAGCTGGCGGCGCGGGTTTTTTATTTGTGCTGATGTTTTTATAAACGCGGCAACTTTGGTAATCCCTGTACCCTGCGATGCTGTTGTTTTGAATACCGGTGGCTGTCCGTCTTTTTTTTGTCCTATTATTTTCTTCAGGTTATTGGCAAATATATCAGCATCGGCCCTGTCGGCTTTGTTAACGATGAAGGCATCGGCAATTTCCATCAGGCCCGATTTAATGTGCTGCACTTCATCGCCACCTTCGGGTACCAACACAACCAGCGTAACATCGGCCAGCCCGCTTATCTCAATTTCCGACTGGCCAACACCAACGGTTTCTATCAGCACATAATCAAAGCCGGCAGCACGCAGTACATCAGCCATTTCGATGGTTTTGGCCGATAAACCGCCCAACGAACCGCGGGTAGCCAGTGAGCGGATAAAAACATCCGGATGATTAAAATGAGAAGACATCCGAATCCTGTCGCCCAGCAGCGAGCCGAAGTTAAACGGCGATGTTGGATCAATGGCCAAAACCGCTATTTTATTACCGTCTTTTAAAAGCAGATCTATTAAAGCATTCACCAGAGTGCTTTTGCCGGCGCCGGGCGGGCCGGTTATGCCAATTACCGGCGCAGGCTTATTAAACGTAAGGCCTTTTAAAAGTTGCTGGCTTCCGGGCAGGTCGTTTTCAACAATGGTTAATGCACGGGCAACCTGCTTAAAGTTGATGCTATTAGTTATTCCGGTTTTGTTAAAAACAGCTGCCACATTCATATTTGTAAATGCAAATGACGAAAATTATCATAACAAAAGGCAATTTAATCTTTATTATTGCAGCTGTACGGCCCGTGTTGAGTTTTAAGTTATGAGTAAAAAAGAATAAATACGGTGTTCGGCCCAACAGCATATTCAACGTTTGCAACAATGCCCCAGCCTCCCAAATCAAAAATACTGCACATATTAATAAGCCGTACAGATGCTATCGGCGATGTGGTACTTACCCTGCCCATGGCTGCCTACGTTAAAGAGCTGGTACCTGGAGCAGTAGTTTCATTTTTAGGGCGAACCTATACCCAGCCGGTAATAAATACCTGCGCAGCGGTTGATATTTTCATTAACTACGACGAAATAAAAAAGCTATCCCAGGCAGAGCAGATTAACTATTTAAAAGAAAAAAGAATAGATGCCATTATTCATGTGTTCCCCAATAAGCACGTGGCACAAATAGCAGGAGCGGCGGGTATTAAATTGCGCATAGGTACCACAAACCGGGTTTTCCATTGGTTTACCTGTAATAAGCTGGTGAAACTAAGCCGTAAAAAATCTGATCTGCACGAAGCACAACTCAATATCATCTTATTAAAACCTTTGGGCCTGGCAGCCATACCATCGTTACAGGATGTCATTGAGCATATCAGTTTTGAAAACCGGACATTGCTTCCTGCCGGCTTAGCTGATAAACTATCGGGCGATAAATTTAACCTCATCATCCACCCAAAATCGCACGGCAGCGGGATGGAGTGGGGGCTTGATAATTTTGCCGTGCTTATTGGTACATTGTCGCCAGATATATTTAATATTATTATAACCGGATCTGATAAAGAAAAAATATTGCTGACCAATTGGATTACAACCCTGCCCGGTACAGTAGTTGATATGACCGGAAAAATGAGTTTACCGCAACTTATTAGTTTTATCAGCCAGGCCGATGGGCTGATAGCTTCGGGTACAGGGCCTTTACATTTAGCGGCTATGGCGGGGATAAATACCCTCGGTTTGTTTCCTTCGGTAAGGCCTATTCACCCCGTACGGTGGGCGCCATTGGGTAAAAAGGCCGGGTTTATGGAAAGCGGTACCAATGATCTTAATACTATATCGGCAGAAATGATTAATGAGCAAATTAAATTATGGAAAAAATGAGCGCCTCCAAAATTTTAGTCACACTGGATTCCATGCGTTACCCAAACACCGGCTTGTATTACTTTGGCAAAAGCTTAGGAGAAGCGCTCTTTAAGCAAAATGACGGACAGTTTGACCTGAATTTTTTTTTGCATCCCAACACAACAGAATTTGATGCAACTGATGTTAAAAAGGATTATTTTAAAAAATATAACAAGTTTTTTTATATCAATAAAAAAAAGATAGACCTGTTTCACTTTACCGATCAGCATTCGAGGTTAAAGCCTAAGAAAGTTAAATCGGGAAAAAAGATCATGACTATACATGATATAAACCAGGTACATGAAAACCAAACAGAAAAGCAATTAAAGCTTTACCTGAAAAAATTAGGCGAACGGATATACCCATGCGAAAAAATTATTACCATATCCCATTTCGCAGCCAAAGATGTATTAACCTATTTTCCAGATGTAGCCGATAGGATAAGCGTGATTTACAACGGCGCCGATAAGCTGGAAATATTGCCCGGCCACCAGCCATTGTTTAAACCCAAAAAGCCATTTTTATTTTCGATAGGTATAGTTGCCGAAAAAAAGAATTTTCATGTATTGCCGGCATTGCTTGCCGGTAACAATTACGAATTGATTATATCAGGCATATTAACACCTTATAAAGATATTATCATAGCAAATGCCAAAAAGTTTGGTGTAGAAGACAGGGTAAAGCTTACCGGCCCAATTTCTGAAAACGACCGTGCCTGGTATTATGAAAATTGCGAGGCTTTTGTTTTTCCTTCTATTGCCGAAGGGTTTGGCTTACCCGTAATTGAGGCTATGCATTTTGGCAAGCCGGTGTTTGTCTCAACCTCAACTTCGCTGCCAGAAGTGGCAGGTAACGCCGCTTACTATTTTGATAGTTTTGACCCGGAAGATATGCAGCAGGTTTTATGCGATGGGTTGCAAAAATTTGTTGATCAAAATGCATCGGCAAGGGTGATGGCGCATGCGGCCCAATACAACTGGGATACAACGGCACAGCAATACTTACAATTGTATCAGGATGTTTTAGCAGGCAATTGATCAGGTTTTGCCTTTAAGCTTCCTGAACATAAAACGGAACCATAGCGTAGGGCCAAAGTTTTTGAGAATAAGAAAAGGTTTGTCTTTTTCAAACGCTACATCTTTATAATTGCTCGATAGGCCGGTATCAGCAAACTTTGCTATTACATAATCAAGGTAATAAAACTCCAGGTCCTTGTCCCCAAAGCAAATGATGTTAAAAGAATAATCGGCCGACGATTTGTATTTTAAATTATAACTATATTTTTCAAAAGCCAGTCTGGGGTAAATTATTGATTGTTGAATTATGCCGGTCTTAGCCAGGTAATAATCAGATACCTTGCCCAATGGTTTTAAGCCCCTGGTAAGCACACTGCCATAATAAATCCGGTTAGGCGATGATAGCGCCCCAACCATAGCCGAAAAATCGGGCAGTAATTCATCGTCGGCGCCTAAAAAATAAATCCATTGGCCTGTAGCTTTTTTTAGCGCTTTGGTCATGGCATCGTAAATGCCCTTATCTGGTTCGCTTATCCAGTAATTAATGCGGCTGTTGTTGGCTTCTAAAATTTCCTTAGTGCCATCGGTGCTGTTACCATCTACAATAATGAGTTCAATTGTTGGGTAAGTTTGCGCATACACGCTATTTAAACAACATTGTAAAGTCGATGCGGCGTTGTAAGTAACAATTATAAGCGATAATTTATCGCTTAATGTATTGCTGATAGTGGTTGACATGGTTTCGTGACTATATTTGTCCGGTACGGCGGTACGAATATAATCATTAAAACAGCAATTATTTTAAACATTATTATTTCCATTTTTGAATGTCTGAAAACAGGAACCTATTTAGGTTAACAAGGTTTATTTTGCTTACTGTTCCTTTTGTATTTCGATTTTTAGCTTTGTTTAAACCGGTTAAAAACCGGGTGCTGATTGTTAAAACGGATGCTATTGGCGACTATATTTTATTCAGAGATTTTATTGAGGCAGTAAAAAAATCAACCAGATTTGCCGACTATGAAATTGATCTTTTAGGAAATGAATTGTGGCGGGAGCTTGCCTTACAGTACGACAGTCAATATATTTCCAGGTTTTATTTTGTTAGGGCCGATAAACTTTATTATAAACCTGCAGAAGTTTTTGGGCTGGCCTGTAAACTTTTTAAGCGCAATTATCACACAGTTTTAAATCCGAGCAGTACACGTACTTTTATGACCGATGGCTTGAGCGGCCTGGCTGCAGCCAAACACACTGTTGGTTTTGAAAGTAACACAGAAGGCATTCAACTTAAATACAAAAGAAAAACCGACCGCTTTTATTCCTTAAAACTAAAGTTGCCAGCAACGGTTCATTTTGAATTCCATCGTAACAGGTATTATTTTGAAAGCGTTTTAAACGAATCTTTGTTGATAAAAAAACCTTTTATAAATATCGTTCCTAAAACAGTTGGTGGAATATTGATATTTCCGGGGGCTGGTTTAAAGCAGCGAGGCTGGGAGCCTGAAAAGTTTGCCCGGCTTATAAATTTGCTGTCGGGTATTACCAATCAGCCCATTTACGTTGCAGGCGGTCCAAACGAAAAAGCAAACAATAAATACATTTGCGAGCAGGCAAACACTCCTAACTTAATAAATATAACCGGCGATACTGCGCTGACAGAACTTGTTCAACGCATATCATCATCGGCATTGGTAATAGCAAATGACAGTAGTGCTGTTCATGTGGCGGTGGCAGTAAACACACCATCGGTTTGTATTGCAGGCGGGGGGCATTTTACCCGGTTTGTGCCTTATCCGGATGATATTGGCATTGGGCCATTATGTGTATATGAAAAAATGGAATGCTATTACTGCAATTGGAACTGTATATTCAAAACCGGCGAAAACGATACTTTTCCATGTGTAAACTCAATATCGGTCGAAAATGTTTTACGGGCCGTCCAACAACGATTGACCATTATATGATGATGCACAAACATAACATTGCCGTTATATTAGCTAATTACTATAGCTTTGCATCTTTATAAATACTTTAAATGAAAATTTATTTCAGGCTGCTTTCATTTGCCAAACCGATAGAGAAATTTGCTATCCCATATTTTATATTAACGCTATTATCCATTATATTCAATACTTTAAACTACGCATTGCTGGCCCCGCTGTTAAAGGCGATATTTGATCCGGCAGATAAGCTACTGGATAAACCTGCAAACTGGTGGAACCCCATAACCGATTTAAATTATTTTGCGCAACAGGCTAATTTACAATATGGAACATCCGGGGCGCTTAAATTTATTTGCGTTGCCATAGTAGTATCGGTATTGCTTAGTAATGTGTTCAGGTATTTTTCGCAGCGCATTATGGAAAACCTCCGCATTTTTACCCTGCTTAATTTACGCCGTACGGTTTTTAATAACGTAATGAATTTGCACCTTGGCTATTTTAACAACGAGCGCAAGGGCGATATCCTTTCAAAAATATCTGCCGATGTACAGGTGGTGCAGTTTTCGGTTACCGGCACTTTACAGGTGGCGTTTAAAGAACCTTTCCAGCTTTTATTTTATCTGGTTACTTTGTTTGTAATATCGGTTAAGCTAACGCTGTTTTCGATGCTCATCATCCCGATATCGGCCTTTGTAATATCGCGCATAGTAAAACGGCTTAGGGAGCAGGCAAAAGAGTCGCAGCAAACGTATAGCAATATGATCAGTAACCTTGATGAAGCGCTATCAGGTATCAAGATCATTAAAGCATTTAATGCCGCCCCTTTTATTAAAAAGAGATTCGATTATGAAAATCAGGAATATTCAAGAATTACCAGGTCTATGGCCAAAAGGCAACAGATGGCCTCGCCGGTATCGGAGTTTTTGGGGGTATTGATGGTTGCAGGTATAGTTTTATATGGCGGTTCGCTGATCATCAATCATGACGACTCTTTAACAGCCGCTAATTTTATTGTCTATATCGCCATGTTTTCGCAGATCATGAGGCCGGCCAAAGCCATATCCGATTCATTCAGCAATATTCACTCCGGTATTGCGGCCGGTGAAAGAGTATTGGCTTTGATAGATGAAAAGCCACTGATAGTTAATGCACCCGATGCCATTGCTATAAATGATTTTACCGATGCCATAAGATTTGATAATGTATACTTCGCTTATAAAGATAAAAAGCCTGTTAATGATAAAGAATTACCAATCGGGGACGAGAGAGATAAATCGGTATTGAAAGGCCTAAACTTGGTTATTCCAAAAGGAAAAACGGTTGCGCTTGTTGGCCCTTCCGGCGGTGGTAAATCAACGCTGATGGATCTGTTACCGCGTTTTATTGAGCCTAATGTAGGGTCAATTTTTATTGACGGTAAAAATATCCAGTCGGTTACTATGGAGTCGCTAAGATCATTGATGGGGATTGTAAATCAGGAATCGATTTTGTTTAACGATACGATTTTTAATAACATAGCATTTGGTAAAACCGATGTAACACAACAACAGGTTGAAGCAGCCGCCCGGATTGCGAACGCACATAATTTTATCATGGAAACCGACAAAGGCTACCAGACAAATACAGGTGACCGTGGTACCAAATTATCTGGTGGGCAAAGGCAGCGTATTTGTATAGCCAGGGCGGTGCTTAATAATCCACCTATTATGCTGCTGGATGAGGCTACCTCCGCATTGGATACCGAATCGGAAAAACTGGTGCAGGATGCTTTGAATAACCTGATGAAAAACCGTACATCGTTAATTATTGCCCACCGTTTAAGCACCATCCAAAATGCCGATCTGATCATCGTGCTGGATAACGGCAGGGTGGCAGAGCAAGGATCCCATCTTGAACTGATGAATCGTAACGGAGTGTACAGGCGCTTAATTGATATGCAAACCTTTAGTGCCGATTAAGCGTTTAGTTTGTCTTTTATAAATCGCCAATCGGTCATTAACAGGCTTTGCAATTCACCAAACTCTTTGATCTCCATTTTTTTGATGAATTTTTTGGCTTTCCTCAACAAGAATGGATCTCTGTGTTTAAAAGGATCAGTATTAAATTCCCGCTTTGTAAATAAGTGTACATAGTTGCCATCGGTATAAAAATTATACCCCAGCTGTTTAGCAATATAGGCCAGCGATTCGGGATTGTAAAATGCCACATGCTGGCCGGTTTCGGCAGAAATATAATGCCAGTCTTTTATTACGATATTTTTAGGCTGCAGTTCGGTGGTAAATAATAAATTGTCCGAAAATTTCAGCATCTCCGTTATTTCGTCAATTGGGTTGGGCAAGTGTTCAAATACTTCAAACGCGGTAACTAATTCAAATGAACTGCCTGGAGGCTGGTTGGCCAGATCAAAATATTCCGAAAATATGTTTTGGCAATACTTATCGGTATTGTAATAGTTAAACCCTTTATCGCGCATTAAACGGGTAAATAGCCCGTAGCCCCCGGCATAATCTAAAAACAAGCCCTTACGGTCAAAATGTTTTAAAATAACCTTGCTCACAATATCTGCCAGGCGTAGGTTTCTATAAGCTAAGCCCACATCCAGCTTGGTTATTGCCGATGAGTAAGCCTCTTCGAGCCAGTAAGGCTCTTCTGTTTGTATAAAGCCTGTTTGGTTGCACTGGTAGTACTTTATATTGTGCTTATTTAAAATTTTTGTTTCAAATAAAAATGTAGCGTCTTGGCCGGTTATTTTGCTTTTCATAATCAATAAACAAACTTAAACATAAGGTATAACAATCAAATAAGCTTTTCAATATATTTGCGGGGTAAAAACAATAACAACCCTGCATATCAAAAAAACGGCATACCAAACAAAGTCGGCGGTATTATTTATAATATTTAACAGACCCGATACTACCAAAAAGGTTTTCGGCCAGATAAAAAAGGCAAAACCGGCGCACTTATACGTAGCCGGCGATGGCCCGCGCGCAGGCGCCAACGAAGAAGCCTTATGTAATGAAGCCAGGGCTATCATCAATGAGGTAGACTGGGAATGCGAGGTAAAAACGCTTTTTAAAGATAAGAATGCTGGCTGTAAAGATGGTGTATCATCGGCTATTGACTGGTTTTTTGAGCACGAGGAAGAGGGGATTATATTAGAAGACGACTGCTTGCCTGCCAATAGCTTTTTTACCTTTTGCGATGAATTACTTGTAAGATATCGCCATGATACCCGTATCCGGCATATTGGCGGCTGCAATTTTCAAAACGGAAGGATGTGGGGCGATGCCGGCTATTATTACTCAAACCTAACCCATGTTTGGGGATGGGCCAGCTGGCGGCGGGTTTGGAAAGATTATGATAAAACCCTTGCCCGTTATCAGGAAGCCGAAGTGCGCATTGCCCTTTCAACTATTTTTGACGAGCCATTAATTGCAGATAGCTGGGAAAAGATCTTTAAGGACGTAAAAGCCGGGCTCATCGACACCTGGGACTACCAGTTAGCTTTTACCAATTTTTTTAATAACAGCCTTGCTGTGATCCCTAACCATAACCTGGTGAGCAATATTGGTTTTGGAGAAAACGCCACCCACACCACGCAAGCCAATAGTATAGCCGCTAATATCCCCATTGTAGAAATGGGCGATATTACACACCCGCTTTTTGTATTGCCACAAAAGCAAGCCGACTTGGTTACTCTAACCCGCGATTTTAATGTGCTTAGCCGCAAAAAAGATCAAACGCTGCGTCGCAGGTTTAAGCGATGGATCAAGGCTCCGTTAAAAAAATGATCTCATAAAAAAAGCTATTAGTAATCCCGTAATGGCCTTACTAATAGCTTTTGGCTCTATGCCTCCAATTTTCAGCCTTATTGAAACTTAAACCCTAAGCCAATTTGCCAAACCTGGTTGCGGTAGTTAGGCAGGTAGGAATTATCATCGGGACGGCTGGTGGTAAGGTCGATATTGTAGCGTCCCCTAAGCTCTATATTTCGGCTCAAATCAACGCTCAGGCCAATAACGCCGCTTACATCGGTATGGTCGCCGCGGTTGTTGTAGTATTGCTCCTGCTCGGTAATAAAACCGGTTTCGTAAGTGTTTTTGGTGGATGCCAAAAAGTTAATGGACGGGCCTACTAAAAAATTAAACTGCGGTGCCAGCTTAACCTTTAACAGCAAGGGTACATCAATGTAATTGGTGCGTTGCGTAAACTTGCCATAATCGGTATTGGCTGTATAACCCTTGCCCGAATACAAAACTTCGGGGGCAAATGATATTGGATAAGCAATAGGGATATCCAAAGTTAAGCCACCGTTAAAACCGGCGATAGAATTGGTGCTGAAGTTGGAGTTATCGGCATCAATGGTGTTTGAAATGTTTAAGCCGCCGGTTAGGCCAACTTTTATGCGGTAAAAATCGTCCCGGCTCTGGCGTGGGCGTTCGCGGCGTTCTTCGCGGTAACGGGGCCTGCGGCGTGGCGGACCGTAATATCCTTGTGCGCTCACGTCATATGCTGCAAACAGGCAGATGGCAAAAAAAATAATCTTCTTCATGTTAGTGTGTTTTTATATACCCATAGAATAAAAAATATCGCAAAGGTTTAATTGGACACTAATTGCACGAATTTTTCTAATTACACTAATCTGCGCGCAGGTTTTGTCTGTATCACTATCAATTCGTGAAATTCGTTTTAATTAGTGACAATTCGTGTTTCGTGTTTACATTTGAACATGCCAAAATTGAAAACTTACTGCTGTTTCATATTCATGATCTCCCTTAATTTTGTCGTTATAAGTGCTTTCGCGCAAAAGGAAAGCTATATACAAAGCCTCAACACACAAAATCATTGGGTCGATTCTGTTTATCATAAACTGAGCCGTAAACACCGGATAGCGCAATTGCTGTTTGTGCGTGCGCATACCAACAAAGGGCAAGCCTATGCCGATTCGGTTGGTAAAGTGATCAAGGATCAGCAAATTGGGGGGCTGGTGTTTTTTCAGGGTGGCCCTGGCCGGCAGCTAAACCTGGCTAACCAATACCAAAAACTGGCAAAAATACCCCTGCTGATAGCCATGGACGGCGAGTGGGGCCTGGGGATGCGCCTGGATTCGACGGTATCATATCCCTACCAGATGACGCTTGGCGCCATACAGGATAACACCCTGATATACAAAATGGGCCGGCAGGTGGCTGCCGATTTTAAGCGCATAGGCGCTCATTTTAATTTGGCGCCCGATATGGATGTGAACAATAATCCCAACAACCCGGTAATAAATTACCGCTCATTTGGCGATAATAAATATAACGTTGCCAAAAAGGGCATAGCCTATTTTACAGGCATGCAGGATGCCGGTTTGCTTACTGCCGCCAAGCACTTCCCCGGTCATGGCGATACCAATGTAGATTCGCATTTTGATTTGCCCCTGCTACCTTATAACCGCGCCCGGCTGGATTCATTGGAAGAATATCCTTTTCGTGAAGCTATTGCAGCAGGCATCAGCGGCGTAATGATAGCCCACATGAGCATCCGGGCATTGGATACTACCACCCATTTGCCATCCACATTATCGCGCCCCATCATTACCGGTATTTTAAAAGATTCGCTGAAGTTTAAAGGCCTGGTGATGTCAGATGCCATGGAGATGAAAGGCGTTGTAAAATACTTCCCTAACGGCGATGCTGATGTAAAAGCTTTTATTGCTGGCATGGATGTTATTGAACTATCCGAAAATTCAGATCGTGCCATTAAACTTATTCGCAAGGCCTTGCGTCATGGTGCCATCAGCAAAGCCGAGTTTAAGATTAAAGTTAAAAAAGTGCTTGCCGCCAAATACTGGGCCGGGCTTAATCAGTATCAGGAAGCATCCCCCTTAAATCTTAACACCGATATTAACAGCCCGGCGCAAAAGGAACTGGTACAACAACTAAGCGATGCCGCCGTAACCGCATTAAAAGGCGATTCATCAACCCTTAAACTAAACCCATTTTTAAAAACAGCCATAGTGAGTATTGGCGTATCCTCGCCAACTGCGTTTCAGCACGAGGCCGCCAAAAATTTCCCTAACTGTAAGCTGTTTATGGTTGATAAAAATACGCCCACTATCGGCCTCAAAAACATATTGGCCTTATTGAGCCAATACCAGCAGGTAATAGTTGGCGTGCATGAAACCCGCCTGCGCCCCCAAAGTAAGCTGGATTACAGCAGCGATGTAAAACTGATGATAGCCGATTTGGCCGGCCGCCCTAACACGGTGATCAGCGTTTTTGCCAATGCCTACACCATAGCCGGCCTGCCAGGTATCGAAAAAGCCAATGCCCTGTTGGTTTGTTACCAAAACAGCCCCGAGCTGCAAAAATCAGTAGTGAAAGTGCTTATGGGTACCTTGAAGCCAACAGGGAAATTGCCGGTGAGCGTTAATGTGTTTTTCCCTACGGGGACGGGCATAGGGTTGTAATGGGGGAGAATTTTTTTGCGTTAGGGATGGGCGCGGATAACGGCCCGAGCGTAATGCCTGAAGCCGTATGAGCATTCAGCCCGGACCGCAGGTAACGCCCCAAAGGCTATTTTCGAAATTTTTTGTTTGGATTGCGACTGGTATGAAATATAGCCATCACGGTAATCTGTTTCAGATGTTCATCGATTACGTAAACAATTAGGAAAGGAAATTTTTCAGTTAATGCCTGGTGAAATTGATTATAGTCGGCCTTGTAGTGATAAGGGTTCCTGCTAATTTGATTTAGCTTTCTGCGGATGGCGGTTTCAAACACGTTGCCAAGTCCCGATTGTTGCTCTTCGTACCACAAAAATGCATTTGAGAATTCTTTGGTTGCTTCCTGCCGAATTTTTAAATCATAACTCATCGATAAATTATTTTACCAATGATTGTTTTGCCATAGTCAAGGTTTCATCCCAGGTAAATGATTGGCCTAATCCATTTTGATGGTCACTAAATCTTTTGTCCAATTCCTCTCTTTGGGCTTTGGTAAGTTCGTAATCGTCAGAGATTTCATTTTGTAACAAGGTATAAATAGCTTTTAATTTATCATCTTCTGCCGTTTCAATATATTCATGCAATTGTTTTCTTATTTGTGATGTACGCATATATTTTACCTTTTCACAAATTTAAAATATTTCGGTGAAGTTCTATACTATATAGACACCCGTAGATAATTTATTTAGAATAACATTCCCTCTCGCAAGTTGCCATCCCGCCCAGCCTTTCCTATCTTTACTCAACAATTATGCAATCCAACTTCAACAAATACAACGATAAATTCCAATCTGCCTTAGCCGGATTAAACCCCGAGCAATTAGCTGCCGTAAATAAAATGGACGGCCCGGTACTGGTAGTTGCCGGGCCGGGGACAGGGAAAACACAAATCCTGGCGGCACGTATTGGTAAAATACTCACTGATACCGATGCCCTGCCGAGCGAGATCCTGTGCCTTACCTATACCGATGCCGGCGCGGTGGCCATGCGCAAACGACTGTTTGAGTTCATCGGCCCGGATGCTTACCGCATTAACATTTACACTTTCCACGCTTTTTGTAACGAGATCATCCAAGAAAACCTGGAGTATTTTGGCAAGCTGAACCTGGAATCGCTATCCGACCTGGAATCGGCCATGTTATTTCGCGAGTTGGTAGATGAGTTTGATAACGACCACCTGCTGAAACGTTTTACCGGCGATGTATATTACGATACTAAACGCCTGAAAGACTTGTTTAGCACCATGAAGCGCGAGAACTGGGATGCGACGATGATCGAGACCGCCGTGCAGGAGTACCTGGACGATATTCCCAACCGCGAAGAGTTTGTATACAAACGTGCCAACTCCAAAACCGGCATTAAGGTAGGCGACCTTAAACAAAAGGATATTGATGCGGCGCACGACCTGATGAAAAAACTGGTTGCCGCCGTACGCGAATACCAGAACTATGATATAAAAATGAAGGCTAAGGGCCGTTATGATTATGACGACATGATCATTTGGGTGCTGCGGGCTTTCCGCGATAATGAAGAGATTTTGCGCAAATACCAGGAGCGCTACCAGTATATTTTGGTTGATGAGTTTCAGGATACCAGCGGGTCGCAAAACGAGTTGCTGCGCTTTTTGCTGAACTACTGGGATGTGCCCAACGTGTTTGTGGTGGGCGATGACGACCAATCGATATTCAAGTTCCAGGGGGCCAACATGAGTAATATTCTTGATTTTGCAAGCGATTATGTAGCTACCCTTAAAACGGTGGTGCTGAAGCACAACTACCGGTCGAACCAGCACATATTGGATATCTCCAAAGCGCTGATAGACAATAACCAGGAGCGCTTAACCAAACAGCTTAAACTGGATAAAGATTTGCAGGCCTCCCATCTGCGCTTCGTGGATTTGGCTGTAGAGCCGGTGATCCGCGAGTACGAAAACCCCGACCAGGAGCTGGTAGACGTATCGGCACAAATAAAAAAACTGATTGATGACGGAGCGGAACCCGGCGAAATAGCCGTGATTTACCGTAACCACAGCCAGGTAGAAGAGATGATACAATACCTGGAGGTAAAAAAAATAGCCGTAAACACCAGGCGCAAAATAGATATCCTTACGCAGCCTTTTGGTGAAAAGATCATCAACATTATGCGCTACCTGATGCAGGAACTTGATTCGCCCTATAGCGGTGATGAGTTGCTGTTTGAGATACTGCACTATGACTTTTTTAACATCGCACCCATCGAGATTGCCAAGGCCAGCATCGCGGTATCGCAGGAAAACTTTGCCACCAACAGCCGCGATAAGCAAAAAACATCCATCCGCCGGTACATCAGCCAACTGCGGCCACCTGCCCAGCCAGATCTGTTTGCGCCTGATAAATACATAGAGATGAGGTATCTCATGAACAATATTGATGATTTACTTAAATCGGCAGTGAACTCCACGTTGCAGGCGTTTTTCCAGGATGTGATTGCCAAAATGGGTATCCTCAAATACATTATGCAGCAAGAGGATAAGGGCGGCTACATGCAGATGCTCACCAGCTTCTTCGATTTTTTAAAGGACGAGAGCCGCAAGAATCCCGATATAAAACTATCTGACCTGATCGCCACCATCGAGCTGATGAAAAAGAACGGCATCCGGCTTGATTTGAACAAAGTGATCTTCAGCGATAACGGCGTTAACTTTTTAACCGCCCACGGCTCCAAGGGGCTGGAGTTTGAGCATGTATTTTTCATCGGTTGCGATAAACGCACCTGGGATAGCAAGGGCCGTAACAGCGGCTTTAGCCTGCCGGATACCCTTACCCGCGCCGTATCTGACGACATCGCCCAAAAAGAAGAAGCGCGCCGCCTGTTTTATGTGGCCGTTACCCGTGCCAAACAATGCCTCATGATATCATACGCGGGCAAGGATAAAAAAGGCAAAGACCAGGAAGCAAGCCAGTTTATTGGCGAAATTTTGGCCAGTACCGATACGCTGCTGCAATACCCAAAAGTGCCCGCCGATACCATGGTTGATTTTATTGCCACCCAGTTTAGCGAGGTGGAAAAACCAAAGGTTGAGCTGTTGGATAAAAACTATATTAACCAGCTGCTGCAAAGTTACGCGCTATCGGTAACGCATTTAAACAACTACCTTGATTGCCCGCTGCGGTTTTATTTTCAGTGTTTAATTAGAGTGCCATCGGGCAAAAGCCCGTCATCAACCTTTGGGCAGGCCGTGCACTGGGCGCTAAATAAAACATACAGGTTGCTGAAAGAGAATCAGGACGAGTTCCTGTCAACAGAGCAGTTCATGAACGAATTTAAATGGTACATGGCCCGCAACCGCGATTCGTTCACCAAAGATGAGTACAAGTTGCGCCTGGCCTATGGCGAAAAGATATTACCGCCCTATTACGAGCAAAACGTTGGCAGCTGGAACAAGATTGCCGTAACCGAAAAATCGATCAAAAACATCGAGATAAACGGCGTACCCATTAAAGGTAACCTGGATAAAATGGAGTTCGACGGTAAAAACGTTACCGTAGTTGATTATAAAACAGGAAAGGTACGGAATGCCAAAGACAAACTGCTGCGCCCCACATTTGATGCCCCCACGGGCGGCGATTACTGGCGCCAGGGCGTGTTTTATAAAATATTGGTCGATCATGACCGTACCAACGACTGGGAGGTTATTGACACCATTTTTGATTTTGTAGAGCCAGTGAGCGAGGGTGAATACTACAAAGAAAAATACGTGATAAGCCCCGCAGATATTGAACTGGTAACGGAACAGATCACCGATACCTACGCCAAAATTATGGCCCACGAATTCAGTACCGGCTGCGGCAAAAAAGAGTGTGACTGGTGCCATTTTGTAAAAACAAACTTTAAACAGGCCGAAGTGGTGTTGAATGCGGCAAGCGAAGAGGAAGAGGAGTAATTTTTTCGTAGAGACACATAATTGCGTTTCCAGGACAATTGACGACCTTACAAATTCTGAATATCCTGCGGGAGACGCAATTATGCGTCTCTACGTCAAAAAACAGCTTTGTGATAATCAACATCTTATAATCACGTATTGGTAAGTCGCTGATTTTCAATGACACATTCCGTCATTACGAGGAACGAAGCGATCCCAGACATGTTAAATCCCACATAGTTCTGGATTGCTTCGTATCTTATAATGACTAATGACGGGAGTTTAGTATATTGATTTAACTATATTTCTTTGCACGTCATAACGATTTTTTCGGATTTTCCCCGATGGATACTCGTATGACGGTCACAGGAGAATTAGCTTAGCCTATGTGTCATTGCTGTCTTTTTTACTTTGGTTGATGGTTATTCCAATGACGATTGTCTTGCTTATTATTATCGTGTAAGTCATTGTAAATCAGACTAAAATGACCATAAATCCTTCATTAAAAACAAATTCCTTATCTTTGCCGCATGGATATTCTCCCTATAGCCCTCCAGGCGTACTTAGATGACCATTGCGATCCGGAGCCGGAAGCTTTGCAGCAACTGAACCGCGAAACGCACTTAAAGGTGTTGCGCCCGCACATGCTGTCGGGCCATTATCAGGGCAGGTTGCTGAGCTTTTTGAGCAAAATGGTAGCGCCTAAATGCATCCTGGAGATTGGTACTTTCACCGGTTACTCGGCCATTTGCCTGGCCGAAGGATTGGCCGAGGGAGGCATCCTCCACACCATCGAGGTGAACCGCGAAATGGAGGATATTATCAATTCACACTTTAAACTAACAAATGTTGAAAACAAAATAAAGCTGCATTTTGGGCAGGCAGAGGCTGTTATTGCTGATTTACAGGCTGATATTTTCGATTTGGTGTTTATTGATGCCGATAAAAAAAATAATTTTACTTACTTTCAATTGGTTTTTGACAAAGTCAGATCCGGAGGATTAATAATAATTGATAACGTTTTGTGGAAAGGAAAGGTGTACGGCCCCGAAAATGATGCCGATACGCAAGGAATTCGCAAACTAAATGACCACATAGCTGTTGATAGCAGGGTAGAAAAACTGATCCTGCCTGTACGCGACGGCTTACTGGTTATCAGAAAAAAATAAATTATGAAGAAAATCTTACTGATTACCGCCCTGTTGATTTCAACAATTGCTGCTTCAGCGCAAAAAAACACTTCACAATCTTATATAGAGAAGTTCAAAGATGATGCCATTCGTATTATGCACGAAACGGGTATCCCGGCAAGCATCGTTTTAGGTGTAGCCATGCATGAATCCGGCTGCGGCAACAGCACTATAGCGCAAAACCTTAATAATCAGTTTGGAGTAAAAGGCGGAGGCAGTGTAGTTTTTATCAAACACAACAAAAAAGTACGTTCGGCCTATAAAAGATACGATTCGGTTTTAGATTCATTCCAGGATTTTGCCCGCATCATGACCGAGCGTAAGCAATTCAGCCACCTGGCCGATGCGCTTACCCATTATGATTATACTGGCTGGGCAAAAGGCATTCAGCGCAGCGGTTATGCCAGCAGCCGCAAATGGGCAGCGCAAGTGTTAGGCATCATCAAAAAATATGATTTGAATGATCTGGACGAAAATCCGGCAACGCAGCCTAAAGAATTAGCAGAAGCTAAACAATAAAATCTTATTTTGGCATTTTAATAAATGCCTTGTATTAAGGTTTATCTGTATGCGGAAAATAAGTACTGTATTTTTAATATCGGTTGTTTTTTTTAGTTCCTGCTCGGCACGCAAAACAACATCATCACATAACAAATCCAGGAATTCTATTTCTAACCGCGATGTTCGCCGAAATAACAGCAGCATCCAAAAAGCCAACGGCGCACCTGCGGCAGGTTATAAATCCCTGTCGAGTTTAGATTACATCGATCGTTTTAAGGCCATTGCCATACAGGAAATGAACCAGTATGGCATCCCCGCTAGTATTACACTCGCCCAGGGCCTGTTTGAATCGGGTGCCGGCAACAGCGATCTGGCCCGCATTGCCAACAACCACTTTGGCATAAAATGCACTGCCGACTGGAAAGGTAAAAGCTATTATAAAGATGATGACCAGGTGAATGATTGCTTCAGGGTATATGATAATCCCGAAGACTCGTTCCGCGATCACTCTACATTTTTAAAACGGAAAAACTACGCTAAACTGTTTGAACTGCATAAAAACGATTATGAAGGATGGGCCCGCGGCCTGAAAGCAGCCGGTTACGCTACCAACCCCAAATACCCCGAATTACTCATTAACCTTATTGTAAAATACAACCTGGATCAGTATGACCGCGCCGAAGGCGAGACCGCCAAAATAAAACACGAAGACCGTGTACTATCGCAAATTAATGACAGCATTGGCAAACCCAACACCGATACCCTCACCAAAACCAAACCCGACGATAAGATATACACCGTAAAACAGGGCGATACACTATACAACATATCTAAACGTTTTGGTATAACTGTTGATGACCTAAAAGCGTTAAACAGTATACCCGATAATAATATACACATTGGGCAAAAACTGGTAGTAGTGAAGTAGGGGGGAGAGAGTCAAGAATCAAGAGCCAAGAATCAAGACAGGAGAAAAATTTTCCAAGGGGCATTACTTTCGACGTACGATGCAATCACGTGCTAAACGGCTGATTTGTATAACTCAAGTATACCAAATGAGTGGCTGCTAACAAAAGTCTTAACTCTTGATTCTTGACTCTCTTCGCTAAAAGTTAATTGTTGTTAAAAACAAGGCTAATTGAAGCCTAAGTTTTATTTTTGGCGCCACAATGAAAGTATGGTTGTTCCTGTTTTTCTGCACGTTATCTGTTCCGCTTTTTGCACAGCAAAAGCAGCTGGAGGGCATTGTATTTGATAAAGATAGTAAAGACCGTATCGCCAAGGTAAACATTGTGAATGCCACTACCGGCAAATCTTTTTACAACAACCTTAAAGGCGAGTTTACCATAGATGCCCAGCCCGGCGATTTGCTGATATTTATTAAGCCCGATCATTACCGCGATACCCTGAAGGTACAAAGCAGTAATGCCATGGCTGTTTACCTAAAACGGTCGGCTATAATGCTCAGAGAGGTGTATATCCGCGATACGCTGCTTACGCCCGAGAAGCAATTTGCGGCCACCAAACGCGATTTCACCAAAATTTACGGATCGGAATATAGCCAAAGCCTATTGTCTGTTGCTCCCGGCATGGGGGCGGGGATAGGTATTGATGCGCTTTATAATGCTTTCAGCCGCAGCGGCCGTAACGCCGCCAAGCTGCGCACAACCATCGAAGAAGATTACCACCAGCGCGAGATCGACTTCCGCTTTAACCGCGCATTTGTGGCCAGCGTAACCCGCCTTAAAGACCAGCAGCTTACCGATTTTATGCAGCGCTACCGCCCCGGCTACTTCCTGGTAAAAACCGCTACCGACTATGAGTTCATCACCACAATAAAATCCAACTTACGCCGGTTTATGCGCTCGCCACGTAAATCATCGTATACACTGGCTCCGTTGGTTACACCGGGAATAACCAATAATTAAAGCTTGTTGGTACAGAGGCGGGCAATTTTTACCGTGCCTTTTAAATTTATAAGCCGCAGTAGCCGGGTTACCCAAGGGATGATAGGTTTTTAAAAATCGGCCACTAAAAGCAAAAAACATTGCCAAAGCACGAATGCGTTAATAAAGATATGGGCAATCCCCGCCGGTAGAGGCGGGCCGGGCTGTACGCTAATACGCCTGCAGGCATTACGCGCAAGGGCCGGTACCGCTGCCATCCCTATTGCGAAATTGGTGTATCCGAAGGCCTGTAGAACCAGGCGTACCCCTTGCTGCAATGTTCAAATAGCTATCGACATTGTTCCTGAAACTTAATTTCACATTATTTTATCATTTTTAACATCAGGGGAGGTAAAGACCTTAGCGGTATCCTGGCCGGTATCTTGCCCAAAGCTGTATATGAAATGACGCCCGAAGAAATGAAGGCGCTTTAATGCCTATGGCCAGCCAACTTGTTCAGGATGCATTAAATGAAGGTTTTTATTCTTCAACATGGGTTGATTCGCCGGGCGAAGAGGATCATTTTTTACATACCTATGCCAACAGGACATCAGAGTTGGTGCAGGTGGGTGCCCAATCGGGCGGGGAGAAAATCCTCCGCAATAGAAAATAACAGACGATGCAGCAATTTGCCGTCATTGCAAGCCCAAATGGAGCAGGCAAAAGCTCGTTTTCTGCGTTGCTTTCACCTGTGAATGCATTCGTTTTTGATCCTGACCTCCAGAGGGCCAAAATTTCTCATAACTATCCCGATATCGCCGTTGAAACTGCATTAACAAGCGAATATCAGCTACAAGAAGAATTGGTTTTAAATAAAAATATTTCCCCATCCCCTTGCATTTATAAAATTAATACTTAGCTTTGAAAAACAAAGTGCTTTTAATGAAAGATCAAGACATTCATGCAGAATTAAGCTCCATCCGGGACCTGATGGAGCGGTCGGCAAAATTTATTTCGCTGAGCGGCCTGTCGGGCGTTATGGCGGGTATTTATGCTATTATCGGGGCGGCGCTTGGGCGTATGGTGCTTAAAGAAGAGTGGGCGATGCTTGACCGTAACCACTATGTAGATGAATATCTTGTTATTGCCAAACTGTTTTTCATTGCCCTTGCGGTACTGATATTTTCAATAGGTACAGGTATCTGGCTGTCTATCCGTAAAGCAAAAAAGAACGGGCAGGCATTTTGGAATACCGGCAGCAAGCGCCTGCTTATTCATATGGCTATACCTTTGGTAAGCGGTGGGTTGTTCACCTTTATTTTAATTTACCGTGGTTATTATGGCATTGTTGCGCCAACTACACTTGTTTTTTATGGGCTGGCACTGGTGGCGGGCAGTCATTATACCTATTCTGGTGTAAAAGGCCTGGGGATATTGGAGATTTTATTAGGTTTGCTTTGTGCATTGATGCCTGGCTACGGTTTAATTTTCTGGACGGTAGGTTTTGGTTTACTCCACATTATTTACGGTACGGTAATGCATTTTAAATACGATAAGTGAAGATCTCGTTAGAACAATTTGATAAAGCCTTTGAAAACCGGATTCGCTTGCAAATTATGAGCGTACTGGTTGCCAATGAAAGTTATGATTTTAATGCACTTAAAGATCTGCTGGGCCTTACCGACGGCAACCTGGCATCGCACCTGAAGGCACTGGAAAAGGAAGAATACATCCAGGTGCAAAAAAGTTTTATTGGCCGCAAGCCCAACACTAAATACCTTGCATCCGAGAAAGGCCGCGCAGCATTCAGGCTGCACCTGCTTGCCCTCGAAAATTTAATAAAACAGCAAAAGCTGTAATTTTTTTATCCATATACTTTGTGTTTCAAAGTTCTTTTAAAACAACAAAAAATGAAAATCCTTAAAGCAATTTTATCCGAAGATAGGGTGATTAAAACCGGGCTGGTGCTGGTGCTGGCCTCAGCTGCCTTGTTTGGCATTACCGAAACCAGCTTGTTTGAGCTAAGTGATGGCAGCGCTTTTGGTGCGTTTTTTATCAACTATGTATTTTCGGTGACCTATTTTTTTGTCGTAGTGTTTGAACGACCAAAGCGACTGGCTTACTGGGTGCTGCTTTTTATGCTTTGGTTTATCAGCGCGTTTGCTTTAAACCGCAGCATGAATGTGTTTGATATTTCGGTACCCTGGCTTTGTGTGGTTATTTGCCTATCGTGCATAGCTTTAATGCTGTCTTTGTTTATGGAACAGCTAACTACCGTGGGTAAACATGTGGTAATGTTTTTGCTGGGGGCGGCTTTCTTGCTGTTTGTTTACTACAGCCTTTACCTTACCTCCATGTATATTATTGGCCTCATAGCCGCCATTGCCATCGGCATCTCGTTGCATGTTTTTGCGCCTGTAGCATTGGCTGTGGTTACTTTTATAGTCATTAAAAGGAATGTAGCAGGCAGCAGGTCGTTAAAAATGGCGCTTGCCGCGGGTGTGTTTGTTCCGGTTTTAGTTTGTTCCCTGTTTATATGGCAATGGCACAGCATCAATAAACAGGTTAACCTGGCCGTTAACCACAATACTTTGGCCGAAGGTAAATTGCCATCGTGGGTGGTTATCAGTCAAAATGTTCCTAAAAACAGCATAGCCGAGCGCATTATTAAAGCCAATCTGGTTTACAAAACTGTAAACCTGCAGGAAAACTGGCTGTGGAATACCGATTTTCATAAAGCATCCTTCGACGAACCTTTAAAGCACGATCCCCTGGTGGTATTGGCCAGCCTGTTTTGCGGCCAAACCAATTTAGAGGAGCACGAGCGCATCAAAATATTAGAGGCCATGTATGATGCCCGGCACAAGGCGCAGGACAGGTTGTGGAGCGGCGATAAACTGAAAACCGCATCGGTAGTAACCAACGTTAAAATATTCCCCGAATACCGGCTGGCTTATACCGAAAAAACCTTGTTTATAAAAAGCAGTGAAGCCCGCGCCTGGTGGCCCAGCAAAGAGGCCATTTATACCTTTCACCTGCCCGAGGGTTCGGTTGTGAGCTCGTTATCATTGTGGATAGATGGACGGGAGGCAAAGTCCCGGTTAACCACCAAAGCTAAAGCCGATTCGGCTTATAAAACGGTGGTTGGCGTGGAGCGGCACGATCCATCGGTAATTCACTGGCAGGAAGGCAATACCGTGAGCGTACGGGTTTTCCCGGTTACCCCAACCGAGGCCCGTAAGTTCAGGATAGGCGTTACCAGTCCGCTCAGGCAGCAAGGTGCACAACTGGTTTATGAGGGTATTTATTTTGACGGGCCGCCGGCTACCTGTGCCGATGAAACCATACAAGTAGCCTTTTCAAAAAAGCCACCGCTGTTTAGTCTGCCCGGATTTGAAGAATTGAGCGAAGGCGTTTTTACAGCTGATAGAAAATACCGGGCCGATGAAGAGATTGCTTTTACAGCGCCAGCGCTTGCCAATGCGCCATTTACCTTTGCGGGAGCAGGCTACAAGCTGGAAAATTATAAGCCACAGTTTACCGCGTTCGACCCGGCGGCCGTGTACCTTGATTTGAACAGCTCCTGGAATGCCTCTGAATTTGATAGCGTGTGGCAGGGCATCAAAACAAAAAAGGTGTATTACTACGATGGGGATCTAAAAAAAGTGACGGAAGAAAACAAGGCCGAAGTATTTGCCAGGGCGCAGAAACTGAATTTTAGCCTGTTCCCCATTAACGAGGTTAAAGATGCCGAAAAGGCCTTACTAATTACCAAATGCCCCGATATATCACCCAACCTAAGCGACCTGGACGATTCGGAATTTCAGCGGCGGCTCACCGCTTACCTGGCAACCGCAAAACCCCTGCGCATGTTTAACATCGGCACCAAACTTACACCCTACTTAAAAGCGTTAAAAGAAATGCGGGTGTTTGTTTATGATAGCGGCGAATTGCCGGCGTTATTAGATAAGCTTAACCAGCACCGGTTTATTCAATCGCAGGAAGATTCCGGGCATGTGGTGTTGGATCAATCGGGCCTTATCATTACCCAAACTACCGATACCCTGAAAGGCAATGCCCCCGATCATTTGTTGCGCCTGTTTGCTTATAACGATATCATGAAAAAGGTTGGTCCGCATTATTTTGATAAAACCTATGTACAGCCGGATATCATCCGGGAGGCCGAACAGGCCTATATTGCCTCGCCGGTATCCAGCCTCATTGTGCTGGAAACACAAGCAGATTATGAGCGTTTCGGTATCAATGAAAATAAGAATAGCCTTAAAAATGCCTCCATGAAATCGTCGGGCGCAGTGCCCGAACCGGGCGAGTGGCTATTGGTACTCATAGCGCTTGCGGTGATTAACTTTTTAGTATACCGCGCCAAATATGCTAAGCAGGATATCTAAGCCGCCCTTTGCAGGCTGGGCTTGGGGCAGCAGCCGTTTGCTGATAAACGGTTGCTGCCTGGTGTATCTTATTATCGGCATAAAACTACTTTCCATTTATTTTTTATGGAATGCCGATCTGTTAATGGGGATAGCGCTTGCCCCTTATATATGCCGTGTAAAGGCAGGGGAATACTCCATGCGGTTCTTTTTACCCTCGGTAATATTTGGTGTAATTGCGCTTGTTTTCCCGGTTAAAACCACCCTGTTTGTTGCGCTGTTGTTTGCCGTATTATTATTTTTTGAGAATTTTAAAGGAAAGGTGAGTTTGGTTTTGTTTTTCCTGCTATTGCTGGTTTCGCCGCTGTTTATGTATATCAGCAATGCTATCAGCTTCCCCATCAGGATCTGGCTGAGCGAGGTGGTGGTAAGCATTTTGAATACCGGCGGCTTTACGGCACATGCATCGGGCAATATTATTGAGTTAAACGGTGCCGAGTTTTCTGTAGATCAGGCCTGTGCCGGGTTACACATGCTGAGTATGTCATTTATTATATGCTTGTTTATAATAGCCCATTGCCAGCGCCAAACGGTTAAACAGCTTGGTTTTATAAAAATTGCGCTGCTGCTGGCGCTTACCTTTTTGTTGAATATTGTGGCCAACCTGTGCCGTATTATGCTGCTGGTACTGTTTAAAATACCTCCTGGTAATGTTTTTCATGACATAACCGGCATTATTTGCCTGCTGGTATACGTAATACTCCCCTTGCTGTGGCTGAGTAATTTTTACCTGAAAACATCGGCAAAAGTTGAGAAGCCCCCACGCCAAAGCCAGCTTATCCGGCTGGTGCCGCATGAGGTAAGGTATCCTCTTATCCATTTGTTGCTTGCAGCGGCGCTCATCGTTATCTCATTCAATTTAAAAAGCATGGATGAATTGAGCAATAAAGGAGCTGATGCTGTAACCCTAAGCGGCTACAAAAAGCAAGTGCTGGAAAGCGGGGTTATCAAGTTTGATAAACCCGGCCAACTGGTTTATCTGAAGCCCACACCCTTTTACGGGCCCGAACATAACCCCATGATTTGCTGGCGGGGCAGCGGCTACAATTTTACCAGCATCCGCAAGCAAACCATAGCGGGGCGCGAGGTATATGCGGGTATCCTTACCAAAGGCGCGGATAAGATTTACTCGGCCTGGTGGTTTGATAATGGCAGCCTTAAAACCGTTAGTCAGCTTGAATGGCGATGGAAAGCAGCGCAGGGCAGCAAGCCATTTTACCTGGTGAATGTGAACGCTACAAGCGAAGCCGGATTGTTAAAGGCGGTTGCGGGTTTGCCTGAGATAAAATAGGGAAAACACCTTTAAAATTTCGTTGGCGATTATGTGGAATAATTTCTGTTCATGATATCGCGCTTGAAGGTAAACCGGTTAGTTTTTCGCGCAAAGATTGTTAAGATGCAAGGTGAAATAAATGAATTACGTTCTTCTTGGCGTTTTTGCGCCACCTGGTTTTTAAAAGCTCCTGGTTATTGATCCTGATTTTCGGGACATCTCATTAGCCTGGCTGTAACATTGGCATCAGCAATACGGCGCGCTTTTTTAATTCTTATTGCCGATAAATTAAACGTTTGGGATATACAGTCCATTATTTTTGATGTTACAGATATAACGTTGTGAAACACAATTTTTACCTGGAATACTTTTTAATATTATTTAAAAAGTATAATTTGCGTAACGTTTCCAATTATAAGCGCATTCAAAAACTACGTTTTCTTTATGAAAAAATTAATCATCTTACTCGGTTGCTGTGGCCTGCACATTTTATCGTTTGGCCAGGCGCCTAACAATACCCTGTCTATCATCCCCGAGCCTGTTAAGGTTACCCAAAAGATGGGCACATTTGTATTGCCCAAAATTGTTGTTTTAGAAACAGGTAACCAGGCCGGGCTGGCCCCCGTTATTGCTTTTCTGAAAAAGAAACTTGGCACCGCAGCAGGTACTGCCGTAGCTGTAAAAAACATTGCACCAACGGCATCGATAAAATTTGTTTTAAATAAAAAAAGTGATCCGCTAATTGGCGCCGAGGGGTATAATTTATCCGTAACTCCAAAAAAAGTAATAATAAAAGCAAATGCAGCAGCCGGTTTATTTTATGGTGTACAAACTTTTATGCAATTACTGCCAAAAGAAATAGAAAGCAAGGGATTTGCAAAAGGTGTTAAATGGATAATCCCGGCGGTTGATATAACCGATTACCCAAGGTTTGAATGGCGGGGCCTGATGTTTGATGTTGCCCGCCACTTTTTTACCAAAGCCGAAGTGGAGCAATATATTGATAACATGGTAAAATACAAGCTTAACCTGCTGCACCTGCATTTAACCGATGATGAAGGCTGGCGGGTAGAAATTAAAAGCCTGCCCAGGCTAACTACAGTTGGCGCTTATAATGTAAAAAAAGTTGGGCAGTTTGGCACATTTACACCTCCTGCGGTTAATGAGCCGCGTACCTATGGTGGCTTTTATACCCAGGAAGATATTAAGGAGCTTGTGCAATACGCCAAAGACCGGTTTGTAAATATACTGCCCGAAATTGATGTGCCCGGCCATAGCCTTGCTGCGGTTGTAGCTTATCCCGACCTTTCGTGTACGCCCGGTGCCGATAAATATGTGGTAAACTCCGGCGAGCCGTTTATGAACTGGAACGGGCCGCATAATACTGCCATTGTAGATAATACCCTTTGCCCTGCTAATGAAAACGTATATGTTTTTTTGGATAAAGTAATGAACGAGATTGCCCAGCTTTTTCCCTTTGGTTACATTCATGTAGGTGGCGATGAATGCGCTAAAAACTTTTGGGAACAAAGTGAGGCCATTAAGGCGCTGATGGCAAAAGAAAACCTGAAAACCCAGCAGGAGGTACAAAGCTATTTTGAAAAACGGCTTGAAAAAATAGTAGAATCGAAAGGGAAAAAATTCATGGGCTGGGACGAGATACTGGAGGGCGGCCTTGGCCCCAATGCAGCTGTAATGAGCTGGAGAGGCGTTAAAGGCGGTATTGAAGCAGCTAAAATGGGCCACGATGTGGTGATGAGCCCAACAACATTTGCCTACCTGGATTATATGCAAAGCGATGTAAACGAAACCAAAGTTTATGCTAAACTACGCCTCAACAAAACTTATGAATATGAACCGGTGCCCGATAGTGTAGATGCCAAACTGATAAAAGGCGCCCAGGCCAACCTGTGGACAGAGCAGGTTTACAACATACGCCAGGCCGAGTATATGACCTGGCCCCGTGGTATGGCTATTGCCGAACTGGTATGGTCGCCTAAGGATAAAAAAAGCTGGCCATACTTTTTTGGCAAGGTTGAAAAACATTTTGAACGCTTTGACGAGGCCGAAACCAAGTATGCGCCAAGTGTTTACGATCCTTCATTCAGCGCTAACAAAAATCCGGATAATACCCTTAAGATAATCCTTACCAGCGAAGCCCCGGGGCTGGATATCTATTACAGTTTTGATAACTCGTTCCCCGATAATTTCTATCCCAAATATACCGCGCCTATTGATGCGCCTAAAGATGCCACGCAATTAAGGGTGATAACCTATCGCGGTAAAAAAGTAATTGGCCGGATGACAACCATGTCGTTGGCCGATTTGGCTAAGAAGGCAAAGTGATTTCCTGAGCGCCCGGAGTAAAAAAAGAGACCAGACTTTTTTAAAGTCTGGTCTCTTTTTTTTGCGATGCGATTGGTAAAACGCCCGGAGTTATCAGGCGGATGGCTCCGTTATGATATGGTCCAAAATCATCTGGGTTGCCCCGGTATGCTCCCTTACATAGTCGCCTGCTTTTTTACCTGTAATGTTGTAAAAAGCCTCATCATTAATAAGCGTATCAACAATGCCTTTGAGCTGGCTAACATCACTGATGCTAAACCCGGCCTTTAAAGCGATAAGCTCCTTTGCCTCATTAAATTTTTGATAGTTAGGGCCAAAAATAACAGGCAAGCCAAACGCAGCCGCCTCCAGCGTGTTATGTATCCCCACGCCAAAACCTCCACCTATATAAGCAATGTTGCCATAAGCGTACAGGGACGAAAGCATGCCGATATTATCAATAACCAGGCTGGTGGGTGGTGAGTGGTGAGTGGTGAGTGGTGAGTGGTGGGTTCCGGGTTTTGAATTTTGAATTTTGAATTTTTCACCAGGTGTTGTTTCTTCACGGTGTTCAAGAGTGCTTCGCAGTTTTGAATTTTGAATTAACTCCGAGTATTTTATTGACGATGCTGCGGGTAATAAATTAATCAGGTTATTTATCCTGGCTTCGCCGATTTCATGGGGGGCAAAAATGAATTTCCAGCCTGGATACAATGCTGGCAGGGCGGCAAGCAAGGCTTCGTCTTGCGGCCAGGTGCTGCCGGCAATAAAAACTTTTTGGCCGTTAATAAACTCGGCAATGCCGGGAATTTCTTTGGGGTGTTGGGCGTTGGCCCATACCCTGTCAAAGCGGGTATCGCCGCTAACCGTAGCGTTAGTTATGCCGATGGATTGCAATAGCTGTTTCGATGCTTCATCCTGCAAAAAAAAGTGGCTTACAAAGCCTAATATTTTACGGTGCAGGCCACCGTACCATTTAAAGAAAATTTGTTTCGGCCTGAATATTCCTGATGCAATGTACAGAGGGATATTTCGGGTATGTGCCTCCTTAAAAAAATGATACCAATATTCGTACTTGGTAAAAACGGCCATTTCGGGCTGTATGGCATCAATAAATTGTGTGGCATTTTTTTTTGTATCCAACGGCAAATAATACACAAAATCGGCAAGCGGTGTGTTTTTCCTGATCTCGTACCCCGATGGCGAAAAAAAGGAAATTACCATCTTTTTTTCTGGGTATAAAGCTTTTACCGCCTCTAATATGGGTCTGCCCTGCTCAAATTCGCCTAACGATGCAAAATGAAACCAAATACTGGCATTTATATGTACAAATTTTTGATTTTTCCGGCCCCTTATCCATTGGCTTGCCTTTCGATTGAAAAGCGCGGCAATATAAATGGCTATAAAATATAACCGTAATCCAATAGTATATAATAATGTCATTTTAGCGTATGAATTGTATCTTAGCAAGGGTTAAAATTAACAACAAAAATTAATACAGTAATAATTATGCAACCCAGTGCCAATAAAGCCGGATTTTAAATTATCCCGGGAACAAAATACTAAACACTTAAAAACAAAATAAACTATGAAAATTGCTGTAATCGGTACTGGCTATGTTGGATTGGTAACCGGAACCTGCCTGGCCGAAACCGGAAACGAAGTTATATGTGTTGATATCGTTGAAGAAAAAGTAAACAAGATGCGGGCGGGCGAAATGCCGATTTATGAACCAGGGCTTGATTTGTTATTTAACCGGAACATAAACCAGGAAAGGTTAACCTTTACTACCAACCTTGCCGATGCTATCGCCCCTGCAAAGGTTATATTTTTAGCCTTGCCAACCCCTCCGGGCGCCGATGGGTCTGCCGACCTGAGCTATGTGCTTGGTGCTGCAAAAGATATTGCAAAGCTTATTACGGAGTATAAGGTTATCGTAACCAAATCAACTGTGCCGGTAGGTACTGCCGATAAAGTAACCGCGGTGATAAAAGCTAATACCGATGTGCCTTTCGCGGTAGTATCAAACCCCGAGTTTTTACGCGAAGGTGTTGCCGTTGAGGATTTTATGAAACCAGATAGGGTAGTTATTGGTACCATGGACGAGAAAGCCCGCCAGATTATGGGCGATTTGTACGCCCCGTATGTGCGCCAGGGTAATCCTATTCTTTATATGGATGAACGATCTTCTGAGCTTACAAAATACGCCGCCAATTCTTTCCTGGCCACCAAAATAACGTTCATGAACGAGATTGCCAACATGTGCGAACTGGTAGGCGCCGATGTGGATATGGTACGCAAAGGCGTAGGCGCCGATGCCCGCATAGGCAAACGCTTTCTGTTCCCCGGTGTTGGTTACGGCGGCAGCTGTTTCCCTAAGGATGTACAGGCGCTTTCAAAAGCAGCCGAAGAAAACAAATATGAGTTCAAGATACTGAACTCGGTAATGGAAGTTAACGAAACACAAAAAAGACGCCTGGTAGTTAAGCTGCGCGAGTATTATGGAGCTGATGGACTGAAAGGCAAACACTTTGCCCTTTGGGGATTGGCATTTAAACCCGAAACCGATGATATCCGCGAAGCGCCGGCTTTATACATCATTGATGATCTTATTGCTGCTGGAGCAACCGTAACCGCTTATGACCCTGAAGGGATGCCAAACGTTAAAAAATTGCTTGGCGATAAAATTGAATATTCAAAAGACAGATACTCGGCACTTGAAAATGCCGATGCCTTATTGATTGTTACCGAATGGCCGGTTTTTCGTACCCCGGATTTTGATTTTATGAAAGAAAAGTTAAATGCGCCTGTTATATTTGACGGACGTAATTTATATGACCTGGACAGGATGAAAGATTATGGTTTTTATTACAGCAGCATCGGACGTAAAGTAGTTAGTTAATGACAGAACGTAAAAGAATTTTAATTACCGGGGCGGCGGGCTTTTTAGGCTCGCACCTTTGCGACAGGTTTATTAAAGAAGATTACCATGTAATAGGCATGGATAATTTGATTACCGGCGACTTACGCAATATTCAGCATCTGTTCAAACTGGAAAACTTTGAGTTTTACAATCATGATGTATCCAAGTTTGTATTTGTTCCGGGCGAATTGCATTACATTCTGCACTTTGCCTCGCCGGCAAGCCCGATAGATTACCTGAAGATACCTATCCAGACTTTAAAAGTAGGCTCTTTAGGTACACACAACCTGCTCGGTTTGGCAAGGTCAAAAAGTGCCCGGATGCTGATAGCCTCGACATCTGAAGTTTATGGCGACCCGAACGTGAACCCGCAACCCGAGGAATACTGGGGCAATGTAAACCCGGTTGGCCCAAGAGGAGTTTATGACGAAGCCAAGCGCTTTCAGGAGGCCATTACCATGGCATATCATACCTTCCATGGTTTAGAAACACGTATTGTACGTATTTTTAATACATACGGGCCAAGGATGCGGCTAAATGACGGCCGGGTATTGCCTGCCTTTATTGGCCAGGCATTGAGGGGCGAATCATTAACCATGTTTGGCGATGGCTCGCAAACCCGTTCATTTTGCTATGTTGATGACCTGGTTGAAGGTATTTACCGCCTGTTGCACAGCGATTATGCGCAGCCCATGAATATTGGCAACCCCGATGAGATCACCATAAAACAATTTGGCGAAGAGATTATCAAATTAACCGGCACCGACCAGGAGTTGATTAGCCTGCCCCTGCCAACAGATGACCCTAAACAGCGCCGCCCGGATATTACCAAGGCAAAAGCTATTTTAGGCTGGGAGCCAAAGGTTGCAAGAAGCGAAGGTTTAAAAATCACCTTGGATTACTTTAAATCGTTGCCCGAAACCGAAATAAACCATAAGGATTTTACTTACTATAATAAATAGTCAAAAATGCCCTTTCTATAAATAATACCCGGACAGCCACCTTTTAGTTAAGTAAAAGGTGGTTGTTTAGTAAAAGGAGATATGTAAATTCATGCATTTGCTTATCTTTATGGCTTACTATATACCCTACTTAAAAATGAAGATATTAGTGACCGGTGGCCTCGGATTTATTGGCTCCCATACCGTTGTCGAACTGGTAAATGCAGGCTACGAACCTGTTATTGTTGACGACCTATCAAACTCAGACCCTAAAATTTTAGACCAGCTGGCCAGGATCATCGGCTACAAACCGGTTTTTCATAAGCTTGACCTGTGCGATGAAGCCAGCGTAAAAGCCCTGGCCGTTGCCGAGCCCGATGTTGCCGGTATTATTCACTTTGCTGCATTCAAGGCAGTAGGCGAGTCGGTTCAAAAGCCATTGAAATATTATCGTAATAATTTTTACTCGCTTATCAATTTACTGGATGCTTATTATGGCAAACCATTGAATTTTGTGTTTTCATCAAGCTGTACTGTTTACGGGCAGCCCGCGCAACTACCGGTAACCGAAGAGGCGCCTGTGCAGCCTGCTCAATCGCCCTATGGCAATACCAAGCAAATAGCCGAAGAGATTTTGAAAGATATGATAGCTTCCGGTACCAGCAGCTATAAAGTAGTATCATTAAGATATTTTAACCCGGTTGGCGCACACGAAACTGCGCTTATAGGCGAGCTGCCAATTGGCGTGCCACAAAACCTGGTGCCGTTTATTACCCAGACAGCCATTGGCAAACGCGAAAAAATAACGGTATTCGGCAATGATTATGACACCCCGGATGGCAGCTGCGTACGCGATTATATTCACGTAGTTGATTTGGCCAAAGCACATGTTGCCGCGCTGAAATTGGCCGAACGCGACGATTACCAAGGCTACGATGTGTTTAACCTGGGTACCGGGCAAGGCAGTACCGTATTAGAAGTAATCCACGCATTTGAAAGGGCGACTGGTGTAAAGGTAAATTACCAGATTGGCCCGCGCCGCGCCGGTGATGTGGAAAAGGTTTGGGGCGATGTAACCAAATCAACCAACAAGCTTGGCTGGAAAACAGAATTAGGTTTAGAAACCATGATGTCATCGGCCTGGGAATGGGAAAAGTATATTGCTCAAAATCCGTTATAAACTAAAATTCAGCAAATGCAAAAAATAATTATTACGGGTGGCGCAGGGTTCATAGGATCGCACGTGGTGCGCCGCTTTGTGAAAACGTATCCAAATTATAATATCATCAATTTAGATAAGTTGACCTACGCCGGTAACCTCGAAAATTTAAGAGATATCGAAAACGAGCCTAATTACAGCTTTGTTAAAGGAGATATTGTTGATCTTGAGTTTATAAATAATCTTTTTGATACCGAAAAGCCGGATGCCGTCATTCACCTTGCAGCTGAATCGCATGTGGACCGGTCAATTACCAACCCTTTGGAGTTTGTGATGACCAATGTGGTAGGTACAGTAAATTTGCTGAACGCCGCCCGTGAAAGCTGGAAAGGGCGTTATGATCAAACCCGTTTTTACCACGTATCAACCGATGAAGTGTATGGCACTTTAGGCGAAGACGGCATGTTTACCGAAGAAACCGCATATGATCCGCATTCGCCATATTCGGCATCTAAAGCCAGTTCAGATCATTTTGTGCGTGCTTACCAGGATACATATGGCATGAATGCCGTAATATCCAACTGCTCAAACAATTATGGCTCATTCCACTTCCCCGAGAAGCTGATACCCCTTGCTATCAACAATATTAAGCAAAATAAACCTGTGCCTGTATACGGCAAAGGCGAGAATATTCGCGACTGGCTTTGGGTGGAGGATCATGCAAGGGCAATTGATGTGATATTCCACAATGCCAAAGCCGGCCAAACCTATAATATTGGCGGCCATAATGAATGGAAAAACATCGACCTGATTAATTTGCTTTGTACTATCCTGGATAAAAAACTGGGCCGGGCCGAAGGTGAATCGGCCAAATTGATAACCTACGTTACAGATAGGGCCGGCCATGATTTGCGTTATGCCATAGATGCCACCAAATTAAAAACGGAGCTTGGCTGGATACCAAGTATTACTTTTGAAGAAGGGCTGGAAAAAACCGTAGATTGGTACCTTGCCAATGAAGAATGGCTTAGCCACGTAACTTCGGGAAGCTACCAGCAATATTACAAGGGGCAGTACAATAACCGTTAACTATGTTTGGTTTTTTTAAAAATAAAAAGGAAAAAAAGGAGATAACGTTCAACTATGAATCTATCATGGTTGATATGCACTCGCATGTTTTGCCCGGAATTGACGATGGTGCGCAAACGCCGCAGGATTCGGTAATTCTGATTCGGAAGATGATGGACCTGGGAATAAAAAAGATTATTGCCACTCCACATGTGATGATCGATTTTTATCGCAACACGCCCGAAACAATTGCTGCTTCATTGGAGTTGCTGAAAGCCGAGCTGGTAAAGGAAAACATAGATATTCCGATAGAAACTGCTGCCGAACATTATTTTGATGAAACGTTTGAAGCACGTGTAAATGAAGGTAAATTAATGACCATGGGCGATAATTATGTACTGTTTGAGTTTTCGTTTATCAACCAGCCCCCCAATGTGATACCCGTTTTACAAAAATTGAATGATTTAGGCTATAAACCCATTTTGGCACACCCCGAAAGATACCCTTACATGGATATTGAACAATACAAAAACATCCAGGGCTGGGGTTGTAGTATGCAACTGAACACTATCTCATTAACAGGCTACTACGGCAGTGATGTAAAAAGAAAAGCCGAAGCACTAATAGATAATCAACTGATAGATTTCATATCAAGTGATATGCACCACGAAAGGCATGCGATGGCCCTTAAAGATGCCTTACGCACTACTTACCTGGAGAAGCTTATGTTTGATACCCCATTAAAAAACAAGCTGCTTTTTTAGGTAACAACAATAGGCTAACCCCGAGCCCGCGTTTTAGAATAAGGATTTTTAAACGATAGAACAAAAAGACACCCCCGATAGGTGTCTTTTTGCTTTTCGGGCCTTTCGGTATAAAAAAGCATGCGATTGAGCAAAAACCTCTTCTTATTGCTTTATTCTCAAATAAGGCGTAACCTCTCAACAAAGTTAATTCTTACACTTTACCGCTCTTATCAAAAAAACAAACCTGCAAAAATATTTATTCGGCATTTGCTATTACCAAAGATAATATATACTATTGTGTTATATTGACACAATGTAATTATTGCTGTTAATAAACAAGTTATAACCAATTATTACGCACCTTCTTTTTAATCCTTAAATCATGAAAATAAGCTACAGATCTGGTGTTGCTATTGTAATTATGTGGGCGGCCGGGAGTTTAAACTCGATGGTACAGGCCCAGGCCAAAAAACAGCCGCTGCAATTGCGGGCAAACAATGTGAAGCAGATAGTAGCTGCGATGACGTTGGAAGAGAAATCAAAACTGGTAGTAGGTATGGGCTTTAAAATGCCCGGAATGCCCCCGCCAGAAAAAGGGAAAAAGCCCGAGGCCATAGATATCGGTGGGTTTAAACTGCCTCCGTCAGACCCGGATGCTTATAACATTCCCGAAAAAGTTCCGGGGGCGGCTGGCCGTACGCATGCTATTCCACGTTTGGGAATTCCATCCATGACGGTTTCTGATGGTCCGGCAGGTTTACGTATCGAACCTATCCGCGATGGTGATAAATCAAAAACTTATTATGCAACCGCTTTCCCGGTAGCAACCTTATTGGCCAGTACCTGGGATACCCAACTTGTAAACAAAGTAGGCGTTGCTTTTGGTAACGAGGTGCGCGAATATGGTGTGGATATTTTATTAGCACCCGGCATGAACATCCACCGCAATCCCCTTGGTGGCCGTAATTTTGAATATTACTCAGAGGATCCGCTGGTTGCCGGCAACATGACTGCAGCTATCGTAAATGGTATACAATCTAACGGTGTTGGTACATCCATTAAACATTATGCGGCCAACAACCAGGAAACTAACCGTAATTCCATCAACACCATTGTAAGCGAAAGGGCCATGCGCGAGATTTACCTTAAAGGTTTTGGTATCGCGGTGAAAAAATCGCAACCATGGACAGTAATGTCATCCTACAATAAATTAAATGGAACATTCACTTCCGAAAGGCGCGATCTGCTAACAACAGTTTTAAAAGACGAATGGGGCCTGAAAGGTTTTGTGATGACCGATTGGTTTGGCGGTAAAGATCCCGTGGCGCAAATGAAAGCCGGTAACGACCTCATTATGCCGGGTAGTCCAAGCCAGTCGGAGGCTATTGTGGCTGCTGTAAAAAAAGGTTCGTTGGCTATCAAACAACTAAACGCCAACGTAGAGCGGATTTTAAACGTCATTGTTAAATCGCCATCGTTTACCAAATACAAATACTCAGATGCTCCTGATTTGGCAGCACATGCAAAGGTGTCGCGCGAGGCAGCGGCCGAGGGTATGGTTTTGCTTAAAAACGATGACCATGCATTGCCATTTTTTCCGGCAAAAAGGATAGCCGTATTTGGCAACACCAGTTATGATATTATAGCCGGCGGTACCGGTAGCGGCGATGTTAACAAAGCTTACACCATTTCGCTGATGCAGGGTTTAACAAACACGGGTTTCAAGCTGCAGGAAACATTATCAAAAAGCTACATCGCTTACCTGGCCGATATGAAGCTAAAACAACCCAAGCCTAAAAACTTTTTTGACCATCCCGCGCCTATCCCCGAAATGGATGTAAATGGAATTGTAGCAGATGAAGCCGCCGGTGCAGATGTAGCCCTCGTCACCATTGGCAGAAATTCCGGCGAAGGCGCCGATAGGAACCTGGAAGGCGATTACTATTTAAATGATGCCGAAAAAGGTTTGATAAAAGGGGTAGCTGATGCCTTCCATGCGAAAAGCAAAAAAGTAATAGTAGTATTAAATATTGGCGGCGTTATTGATGTTGCCAGCTGGCGCGATGAGGTAGACGGTATTTTACTGGCCTGGCAGCCAGGCCTTGAGGCGGGCAACGCCATTGCCGATGTTTTAAGCGGCATGGTTAACCCATCGGGCAAACTGGCTACTACTTTCCCAATGGATTATAAGGATGTGTCATCGGCTAATAATTTTCCAGGCACACCGGCAGCTAAACCAGAAACTGTTACTTACGAAGAAGGCATTTACGTAGGCTACCGTTATTATGATGCCGCCAAGGTAAACCCGGCTTATGAATTTGGTTACGGCCTGTCATACACTAAATTTAAATTTAGCGCCCTAAAGTTAAGCGCTCCCAACTTTATGCACAGCATTACCGCTACCGTAACAGTTAAAAATACAGGAGAAATTGCAGGCAAGGAAGTAGTACAATTATACCTGGCCGCGCCTAAAAAAGACCTTGATAAACCAGAGCAGGAATTAAAAGCATTTGCCAAAACCCGCCTGCTTGCCCCTGGCGAATCGCAAACGCTAAGCTTTACCATTAAAGCAGCCGACCTGGCATCTTTTTACACCAGCCACGAAGCCTGGATAGCCGACGCCGGTAAATATGAAGTTAGAATTGGCTCGTCATCAAGGCAGATAGAAGAAAAAGCATCTTTTAAACTTGCCAAAGATATCACTGTTAAAAAAGTGGTTAAGGCTTTGGTGCCGCAGGTTGCTATTAACGAGTTGAAACTGAAGTAGCTGTATATTCCCGTCATTGCGAGGCACGAAGCAATCCCGAACTATGTGGGTTTTAGCACGTAGGGGATTGCTTCGCGCCTCGCAATGACGGAGTTTTGATTGTTAGAAACAGAATATAAATAAAATCTATATGAAAAATTACTTTTCATTGTTTTTATTGATATTGGCAAGTAGCGCCATAAACTCTACGCACAAAGCAACGGTTTTAACACAGTAAAACCAACGCCGGGATGGTATCCGGCAGCGCTAATAGCGATGGCACCGTTCATATATTCAAAGGTATCCCCTTTGCCGCCCAACCGGTTGGTAGTTTGTACTGGAAAAAACCTCCGCCGGTAACACAATAACAATGCACCATGTTTTCGGCCAGCCTATGCAGTCAAAGCCCGATGTGTTTGGTGTTTATACCCGCGAGTTTTTGATTCCCTACCAGCCCATCAGCGAAGATTGCCAGTACCTTAACGTATGGACCAACGTCCCGTCATCCGCTGATAAAAAACCGGTGCTGGTGTATATTTATGGAGGTGGTTTTGGAAGTAATTTAGTTGAAAGAAGACTTCCGAAGTTTCAAAAACTTCGGAAGTCTGGGCGAGGCCACTCGCGATTAACATCTAACGGATGATTACACAAATTAAAGAGCTGCCCTGATTACTTTCACGGCGTTGCCGCGCTCCAATGAGTGGTGTGCCATCCACTGACTTTCCAACTGGGCTATTTGCTTTTCGGCCTGCATGGCCATAAGCTTAGCTTCCAGGCGCTCAGCACAAAGCTTTTTATTTTGTAATTGCGAACGGCTATCCATAGCTAATACTTGCAGGCCTGTGGGCATATGTGTCCCTCTTACTGCTGTTTCTACCTTGTTTACATTTTGCCCTCCGGGACCCGATGCACGCAGGGTTTCAAACTTTACATCATGAGGATTAAACTTTACCTGCTCATCAACGCCAAAAATGCCAACCCCAACAAACCAGTTTTTACGTTTGTGAAATTTACGGTATGGGCTTTGCGCTATCCATTGTATAGTGCCGTTCCACTCGTTTATAAATTCATCTGCATTATCGCCCATTAACAGAAGTGTTGATGATAATAAGGTATTATTTAACTCCGCTTTTTTGCTTTCTATCACCCATAAGTTCAGCCCGGCACCGGAGGCCTGTTTCAGCATCAAATCCTGTACTTTGGCTACAACCAGGGAACACTCCAACGGGCCTTTACCTGCTGTTATTTGTATTATTAATTTTTTCATTTTACTATTCTTTATTCATGCGTACTATGCGCGGCCAAAATTTCCCCTGTATGGCAACCAGTTCAGTTTGGGCCTTCATTACCAATTCAATATCCTTATAGGCTGTCGGGTTCTCTTCTATACTGCCATCAATCAACGTTACATCAGCCCCGGCCAGCATCTTTTTCATCGCCGATTTGGTGGTGCTGCCCCTGGCATCATTCCGGCTCATGGCCCTGCCCGCACCATGCGAGGCCGAGTTTAAGGCATCGGTATGGCCCTTGCCCATTACCAAATAGGCGGGGGTAGCCATACTGCCGGGGATTATGCCCAATTCGCCGACATGTGCGGGCGTTGCCCCTTTGCGGTGGATGATGGCTTCGGTACCATCTGCAAGTTTGTCTTTCCAGGCAAAATTGTGATGGTTTTCTATCTTGTAAAGGGCTTTTAACCCAAGGGCTTTTAACAGGTTGTTATGTATCCGGTTATGACAGGCTTTGGCATAATTGCCGGCCAGGGTCATGCTTAACCAATACTCCTGCCCGGCTTCGGTATCCAGATCGAGCCAGGCCAATGGCTGCGCTTCGCGCGGAAGTTGGCAGGTATTCATAGCCACCTGTGTATAATGGCGGGCAATATTAGCGCCCAGCCCGCGGCTGCCCGAATGGCTAAGCAAAGCCATATAGGTTTTAGCCGGTAAGCCTGTCGCGTTATTTTCGGCGAGTTCTATCATACCAAACTCCACAAAATGGTTACCGCCGCCCGATGTACCTAATTGCTGCACGGCCTTGCCGCGCAGCTTTGTAAGCAACGGTGTTTCATTAAACATGGGGCTATCCAATACCTCATGGTCCTGGGGTGCTGGTAGGCTGCCCTCCATGCCAAAATGCGTCCATTTGCCTATCGCCTGTTTAATTTGATGCTCATACCGTTTCATGAATTTTTCATCAGCATCAATAATAGTTAGGGCCATACGGCAGCCAATATCCATACCTACTCCGTAGGGGATCACCGCGTTGTGGGTTGCCAGTACACCGCCAATGGGTAAGCCATAACCACTGTGCGCATCGGGCATTAGGGCCCCACGGATGCTGATGGGTAATGATAGTGCCAGGGTCATTTGCTTTTTGGCTATCTCTTCAATTCCATCGGCTCCATAAATTTTAATAGGGGCGGACTCGTCCATCAGCTTAAATGTTTTTAGTGCTGGTTCTGCCTTACCCTCAATAAATGCTTGCGCTATTTTTTGTAACCGTTCATCGCCGGTATAGGCAGCTGGTTTATCTCGCACAGCTATTAATAATGCCATTACATCGGCTTTGTTGCTGTGTTTATAGTGCCGGGCTACGGCATTGATGGCGATGCTTTTTAATGCATCACCTGTGTAGCCTATTTTATCTAATTCTTTTGTTTTTAAATTGCCCATGAGGGTGCTGTTTAATAGCCCAGATGCTTCTCTTTTAAGGAGTACACGGGTTTGTTTTTTAATTCGTTTTCGTATTTTTTTGAATCCTCGAATTCGCCTTTCCAATATTTATACTTGCCGCCCTTCAGTTTCCATATCCTGGGTTGCAGGTAATAATTATCAATGCGGTTATCTAACTCGCTCATCTCTTGCTCAAGCACTTCGTTAATTTGTTTTTTGGCATAAACCATATGTGGCCTTATTACCAAAATATACCGCCAGGCTTCGGTAAATACATATCTATTTTCCCAGCGATTGTACCTTATGTTCCAAGTTTCTTTCAAATAAAAGCAACGTTTTTCGGCATCAGACAGGCTTAGTTTGTTGCCATGGAAATCTTCAGGAGATAGCTCCCTCAATTGGTGGAGCTTAACATCATAATGCTGATATGTGCCTTTGCGGATTTTTCTTCTCTTAAATGATCTGTCGTAATGCCAGCAAAAAGTGTTGATCTTATCCAATAGCGCTTGGTAAAATTCGGCCTTATCGCTCCGGACAACATCCGCGCGCAAAATAAAGGACCGCATCCAGCCGCGTTGATAAGGGTGTTCCAATATAACGGGCGGCAATTTCTGTATCTGATCACTCAGCGCCTGCATGCGCCTGTTTAGCTGCATTAACTTTTTATCGAAATCTTTTTTTACGAGCCGTTTCTTTCTCCGGGCCGACTTTTTAATGTACGGCCAATCATGCATGTCCATCGGACTTGTTCGTTTAGTTTTTTGCCAATCTGTTTATGACTTTCAAAAGTTCATCCGCCATGGCGGATATACCCATTTTGAAATTGCAGGCAAACCACGAAACTTAAAAATCCGGCGACATGCGAAACCTTAAGGCGTTAAAAAACGACAATTACAAAATGCTATTTCAGTAAAAAAAGTTGCTGTCCACCTGTTTCAGGTAAGGCACTAATGGGATATGTATGAGATACTCTGCGTCATGATTCCTGATTATTAAGGGTTAACAATTAAGGAATTACTGCAAATGTGCAATTATTTTTTTAAAAGCCGAAAAATCACCCAGTCGCTTTTTAAAATTTATTTCGGTTGACGCTTTGTATGGGTAACACAGATGCTGTTGCTGGTCAGTTTCTAAACATATATTTTGTTGACACATCAGGGCTTGTTGAACACGATTTAGAGGCGTAGCCTCGGCCAATCTTGTAGCCACGGGTTTTAACCCGTGGAAAAAAACGAAGGAGAGCCGTAGGTTCGATCCATATTATCAACGCGTATATATCGTTTGAACAAATTGAAAATGTCTGGATTTACACCCCAATATGTGCCGGGCCAATGGCCCTTAGGAAGAGTTATGCAGAAGCTAATTAAAATCGAACAACCTATGCAAAGCGTCATAGAGCCTTACTTTTGCCAACGCATTAGTAATTGTAATAAATTTATTACACAATTTTACCTGTGCTACGCATTTATAAAACACAAATAATCCAATATTTGGGGCGCCATGGCGCTGACACTAACCTATAGTAAGCTATAGCAGTTTGATACGTTGGTTCGGTCTTTATTCCGGCCTGGAGATTGCGTTCATCAAAGAATCGTCATTATTACGGGTTTATTAAGCGGGCATAAAATATTTTGTAAAAATACCGTTTTTGGAGATATAACCTTTTAATTTAAGCTTCCGTATAAAGCGTATCGATTTAAGCGAATTATGACAATTAACACTAAATCCGTGAGCGTATTATTGGTTGATGATGATGAGATCAACAATTTTATCTCTATTAAACTAATAAAGAAGGCTTTATTAAATACAGAGATCATGGCCTGTTTAAATGGTAAATTTGCTATTGATCAGTTGTCTGAAATTCAGCGTAAAGACCCGGCCAAACTGCCCGATTATATTTTGCTGGATATCAACATGCCTATCATGAACGGATGGGAGTTTTTGGACGAATACAAACGTTTAAACCTCGATCCGCTGGGCAAAAGCAAAATTTTTATTATTTCATCATCAGTATTCAGCAACGATATTAACAAAGCACGCTCATATCCGCTGGTAAAGGATTTTATCAGCAAACCATTAAACGTCGAAAAAATAAAAGAGCTTTTTGAAGTTCAGCCGCAAGACTAAGCCGGCGTTACTTTAAAGTGTTCGCCGCCATCATCGCTGCTTACATTGCCAATAGCAATTGTTTTGGCATGATAAAACAGGCAGGTCCACCCTTCTTCAGATGCTAATTTCCCATATTCCTGGCGCAGTTCCATCGCTTTGCGCCCATCCATATCATATTTAGCTATAAACTTTCGTATCAGTTGCTCCGGTTCAGGTAGTTCGTCGCCGCCAAACAGCGCTTTTGAGCCTTCCATATCTATCCAGAATACCTGGTGATTTGGGCAATGTCCGCCGGATAATTCATAATGGATGCCCGGAATCAGTTCGCCGCTGCCTTCTACAAACGTAATATCAACTGCGCCGTTAAGGGCTTCAAAAATCTCTTTATGATATGATGACCCCTTGCCGGCAATGCCAAATTCCCACTCCCCTTTTTGTATCACATGCCTGGCCTGCGGAAAGCTGGGCTCCAGTTTGCCGTTCCGCTCAACCACCAGGCCACCCGAATGGTCATAATGCAGGTGCGACATGAGCACCAGCGTTACATCATCCGGATCAAACCCCGTGTTACGGATATTCTGGTGTAGCAGCAGTTCATCGCGGGTATCTTTAAAACCAAGGCCGGTATCCAGCACAATAAGGTGATGGGTGGTTTTTATCAGGAAAGGGTTTACATGAATGAACAATGAACCCGGACGGTCCCTGAAATTATCTGTTTCGGGGTTAAAGGGGATAAATTTTTTAGTCGAATCAACTGAATATGAGCCTTCTCCTAACGCGAAAATTTCCATAGCTGCGATGTATCAGATTTTGAATGTAACTTTGGCCGTTTTAATTGCTAAAAATTATATTTACTGTTATAAAAGCTGCAAAGATATGAATAAACGTTGGGCGGTAAGGGATAATGCTGATGAGGATTTGGTACGCAAATTATCTGCCGAATTGAATATTGATACCGTTTTAAGCAGCCTGCTGGTAAACAGGGGGATAAGCGATTACGAGGGCGCCCGGTACTTTTTCAGGCCCGATCAGCGCCACCTGCACGATCCTTTTTTGATGAAGGATATGGAGGAAGCGATTGTACGCATTGAAACCGCTATTGCCGTAGGCGAAAAGATCCTGGTTTACGGCGACTACGATGTGGATGGCACTACCGCAGTTGCCACTGTTTACAGCTTTTTTAGCAAGCAGTATAAAAACATGGAATACTATATTCCGGATAGGTATAAAGAGGGTTACGGGATATCAACCCAGGGCATTGATTATGCTGCCCAACATGGTTTTAGCCTTATTATAGCACTTGATTGCGGCATTAAATCGGTTGATAAAATTGACTACGCCAACACCCTGGGGATTGATTTTATTATTTGCGATCACCACCTGCCGGGAGCACATTTACCTGCCGCCGTGGCCGTGCTTGACCCCAAACGTGCCGATTGCGAATATCCTTATAAAGAATTGTCGGGCTGTGGCATTGGTTTTAAGTTGATACAGGCTTATGCCGAAAAAAACGGGATCCAATTTGAAGCGGTAGCCCAATACCTCGACTTGGCTTGCATCAGCATATCTTGCGATATTGTACATATTACCGGCGAGAACCGGGTACTGGCACACTTTGGCCTGCAAAAAATAAATACCGGCCCGTGCATCGGGGTAAAAACTTTAATTGAAATTGCCGGCAAAACACCTGGATGCTTAACCATATCTGATGTGGTGTTCCTGATAGGCCCGCGGATAAACGCCGCCGGACGTATTGACGATGCCAAACACGCCGTTGAATTGCTGATAGCCTGCGATGAAAACGTGGCCAGGGCAAAAGGACTCATGATAAACACCCGCAATACCGAGCGCAAAGGGCACGACCTTACCATTACCGACCAGGCGCTTGACATGATAGATAGCGACGAGGTACTGATAGGCAAAAAATCTACCGTGGTATTTAACAAGGACTGGCATAAAGGCGTTATTGGTATTGTGGCATCGCGCCTTACCGAAAAATATTACCGCCCCACCATTGTGCTTACCCAATCAAACGGTCATGTGGCCGGTTCGGCCCGTTCTGTTTTGGGATTTGACCTTTACGAGGCGCTTTGCGAATGTAAAGATCTGCTCATCCAGTTTGGCGGGCATAAGTACGCTGCAGGTTTAACTATGCTACCCGAAAACGTGGAGGCCTTTAAAGATAGGTTTGAAGAAGTAGTGAGTACGACGATATCGGCAGAACAATTGATTCAGCAAATACAAATTGACGCCGAATTACGTTTAAGCCAGATAGAACCGAAATTTTTCAGGATATTGAACCAGTTTGCGCCTTTCGGGCCCGAAAATATGGCGCCGGTTTTCATAAGTAAAAATGTGTATGTTAGCGGTAATGCAGGCCTGGTTGGGCAGGCGCATATTAAAATGGCTGTAATGCAGGAAGGTACGGCGGCCTTTGATTGTATTGCCTTTAACCACGGCGAATACCTGCCGCAATTAAAGCCGGGTGTGCCCTTTGATATTTGCTACAGCATTGAAGAAAATATTTGGCGCGAACGAAGAACGATACAGTTGAATATAAAGGGGATGAGGTTTTAAAAGTCAAAATTAAAAAGTCAAAAGTAAAAAATTTTGGCTGGAGGATTGGCGAACGACGTATATCGCATGGCGGCTAAGACTCACCCGGTCGAGGCTACGCCCGACCACCCTCTCTTCACCTGCGGTGGAAAGAGGGGCGAAAAAATAAAAATGGAGTTTACCCTCTTTGCGGCGAAGCCGGAGAGAGGGTCGGCCAGCGAAGCGTTGCCGGGGTGAGTCGTGACCAGCGTTCAAGCCGATATAAAAACGCGTTAGGGATTGAAGTGGGTACCGGCCCGTGACTAAGGCCTGCAGGCGTATGAACGCAAAGCCCGGCCGAAGGAACGCCCGGGTTAAAGTCAAAATTAAAAAGTCAAAAGTCAAAATTTTTGGCTGAAGGATTATAGATATAGGTTGAAGGCAAAAGGTGAAACGATAGGTTTTTACTTTTGAATTTTGACTTTTAAATTTAGAATGTATAAGTTGAAAGCAAAGGTCAGCCCAACAGGTTTTGACTTTTGAATTTTGACTTTTGAATTTGAAAAATGATTTTACGAGCAGAAAATTTAGTAAAAAAGTACAAACAGCGTACCGTTGTTAACGATGTATCGTTTGATGTGGCGCAGGGCGAAATTGTGGGTTTGCTGGGGCCGAATGGCGCCGGTAAAACTACGTCGTTTTATATGATAGTTGGTTTGATAAAACCGAACGAAGGCACTATTTTTCTGGACGATAAAGATATAACCCAGGACCCCATGTACCGCCGGGCGCAAAAAGGCATCGGTTACCTTGCTCAGGAGGCATCAGTGTTTCGCAAACTATCTGTCGAGGATAATATTAAAGCTGTGCTGGAAATGGGCGGCATGGCAAAAGACCGGCAAAAAGATAAGCTGGAAGAATTGATTGACGAATTCAGCCTGCATAAAGTGCGCAAAAACCGGGGCGACCTGCTATCAGGTGGAGAGCGTCGCCGTACCGAAATTGCCCGTGCACTGGCGGCTGAACCTAACTTTATTTTGCTGGATGAGCCTTTTGCCGGGGTTGACCCTATTGCGGTAGAAGAGATACAGGCAATGGTAGCCAAGCTAAGGCACCGCAACATCGGCATCCTGATTACAGACCACAACGTGCAGGAAACGCTGTCAATAACCGACCGCGCTTACCTGCTTTTTGAGGGCAAGATATTAGAATCGGGAGTGCCGGAAGTATTAGCCGAAAATGAAATGGTGCGGAAAGTGTATTTAGGTGCTAACTTTGTTCTGAAGAGAAAAGTATTCCCCCAATAATAAACCGGCTGTATGACAATATTTAACTCCGTATTTACATGGTTCATGAAAAAGCGCATCCACCAGATTGAGCTTTTTATGAAATACCCCAACGAAGTACAGGAGGAATGGTTTGAGCAGCTGATATCAATGGCCGAAAGCACCGAATGGGGCCGCAAATATCAATACAAAAGCATCGATAACCTTACCCAGTTTAAGGAGCGCATACCTATTCAAAGCTACGATACACTGAAGCCCTATATAGAGCGCATGCTCAAAGGCGAAAAAAATGTGTTATGGCCGTCAGAAATCCGCTGGTTTGCCAAATCATCGGGCACTACTAATGATAGGAGCAAGTTTATCCCCGTAAGCGAAGAATCACTGGAGGAGTGCCACTTTAAGGGCGGCAAAGATGTACTTACCATCTATTTTAACAACCAGCCCAATGCGCGCATGTTTACCGGCAAAGTGCTCACGCTTGGCGGCAGTCACCAGGTAAGCACCATAAATCCGGATACTTCTTTTGGCGACCTATCGGCAGTGATCATGAAAAACCTGCCCCTTTGGGCCGAGCTTCACCGCACCCCGCAGTTAGATATTGCCCTGCTGGATAATTTTGAAGAAAAATTAGAAAAAATAGCCCAGGCCACCAAGGACGTAAACGTAACCAGCATTGGCGGCGTACCTACCTGGAATTTGGTGCTGTTTAAACGGATATTGGAAATAACCGGCAAAAAAAACATGCTGGAAGTTTGGCCCAACCTGGAAATGTATTTCCACGGCGCGGTTAACTTTGGCCCCTATCGCGACCAGTTTAAAGCCCTGATCCCCAGTGACGACATGTATTACCTGGAGAATTACAATGCCTCCGAAGGCTTCTTCGGCATCCAGGATACCCGCGAACCGGGCGACATGCTGCTGATGCTGGACTATGGCATTTTTTACGAGTTTTTACCGCTGGAAAACCTGCATGATGAAAACCCGCATACCCTTACGCTGGATGAGGTTGATCTGGATAAAAATTACGCGCTCATCATTAGCACCAATGCCGGGCTTTGGCGGTATATGATAGGCGATACCATTAAATTTACTTCCTTAACGCCTTTCCGCATCCGGGTAACCGGCCGTACCAAACATTTTATCAATGCCTTTGGCGAGGAAGTAATCATCGACAACGCCGAGCAGGCCCTGGAAGAAGCCTGTCAACAAACCGGCGCCATCATCCGCGAATATACTGCCGCGCCTGTTTATTTTAATGGTAAAGATTGTGGCACCCACGAGTGGATAATTGAGTTTGAAAAGAAACCTAACGAATTTGAACGTTTTGTGGACATCCTTGATGAAACCCTGCGCCGCATTAATTCCGATTACGATGCCAAGCGCTTTAAAGACCTGGCCCTGCGCCGCCCCATAGTACGCAGCGCCCCCGAAGGCACCTTTTTTAACTGGATGAAAGAAAAAGGCAAATTAGGCGGCCAGCATAAAGTGCCTCGTTTGGCCAATGACAGGGAGTATGTGGATGCTATTTTGAAGGTGATGGAATTGGTGGTGGAGTAGGCGTCAAGAGCCAAGACAAAAATCTTTCATGAGGATAGTACAATGAACTCGTGAGTAAAAACTGGCTAAACATCGCTTCAGGTTATCTGAAACCATGTTTAGCCACGGATTAAAATCCATGGCAGGAATATTTATTCTCAGATATAAGTATTTGTATATCAAATACTATATCTTTAATACCTAAATAAACCAATTACCACATGGACTTCAAAGATCAGATCCTACAGCTTGCCGCGCGAGCTGAAAAAATGCTTCCACAAATTCAAACAGAAGAGGCCACAAAAAATGCATTGATTATGCCCTTTATTCAAATAATGGGCTATGATGTGTTTAATCCGTCTGAAGTTAACCCTGAATTTATTGCAGACATTGGCATAAAAAAGGGCGAAAAAGTTGATTATGCAATTATGAAAGACAGTGAGCCCGCTATATTAGTTGAATGTAAACATCACCTTGAAAACCTCGATCCGCACAATTCCCAACTGTTCAGATATTTCCATACCACTAAAGCCAAATTCGGTTTGCTTTCTAATGGAATGACTTACCGTTTTTATACAGATTTGGTCGAAAAGAACAAAATGGACTCAACTCCATTGTTTGAGTTTAAATTAACGGAAATAAAAGAAGTAGAGATTGCTGAACTTAAGAAGTTTCACAAATCATATTTCGATGTCGAGAACATAACCAATACCGCAAGCGAACTGAAGTATCTTAATGAACTCAAGGGTATTTTAACCAGGGAAATTAACGCGCCATCTGAAAACTTTGTCGCGTTCTTCACTAAGCAAATTTACCCGGGTGTTTTAACGGCAAAAATTAAAGAGCAATTTGTCCCAATAGTAAAAAGATCCTTTAGTCAATTGATAAACGATACCATAAATGATAGATTGAAGTCGGCTTTAAATCAAGAAAAACAAAAAGACGCAGAAGAAGCGATAAAAATAGAAGAAGCACAAGAGAATCCAACATCGAACATAATTACGACAGAGGAAGAACTTGAGGGTTTCTATATTGTAAAATCAATTTTAAGAAAGACAACCGATTCCAAAAGAATAACTTACCGGGATGCACAATCATACTTTGCAATTTTGTTGGATGATAACAACCGTAAAACTATCTGTCGTTTATATTTAAATAACAAAAAAATGCTTGCCATTCTTGATGAAAATAAAAAGGAAATTAAATACGACATAAGTGGGATAGATGAAATATTTACTCATAGCGACGAACTATTAAAAACAGTTGAAAGATTAGAGAAGAAATAATTCTAAACATTAAACCCTTCAAAAATTATTGAGGGGTTTAATGTTTTTATATCATATTATCTTAACTTTTTAACCTCGTATTTACTGGCACATCTCCATATCTTCACCGCCTCAACAGCCTCTTTTACATCATGTACCCGCAAAATATTAGCCCCTTTATTTAAGGCCATGGTATTTAATACGGTAGTGCCGTTAAGCGCATCAGCAGCGGTGCCTCCCAATAAACCGTAAATCATTTTTTTGCGGGATATGCCGGTTAATAACGGCAATTCCAAAATATCAAAATCTTGCATGCGCTTCATCAGCTCATAATTGTGTTCCTGTTTTTTAGCAAAACCGAAACCGGGATCAATGATCACGTCATGTACGCCCAGTTGCTTTAGCTGCTGACATTTTGATACAAAATAATCCAGCACCTCGTTAAAAACATCATCGTACTGCGCCATTTGTACCATGGTTTGCGGCGTACCTTTCATATGCATTAAAATATAGGGAACCTGCAGGCGGGCCACCGTGGCAAACATGTCGGCATCCAACGTGCCGCCGGATATATCGTTAATCATATGCGCACCCGCTTTAACTGCCGCTTCGGCAACCTGCGCACGGAAGGTATCTATCGATAAAACAGCATCGGGGAAAGCAGTCACAATTGCCTCAACAACAGGCAACAGCCTGTCGGTTTCTTCGGCAACAGAAATATCAGCAGCACCGGGGCGGGAGGAATAAGCTCCGAGATCTAAAAACGCAGCGCCATCGGCCAGCATCTTTTCGGCCTGCTGCAAAGCTTCATCAACAGATGGCTTGCGGCTGCCGGCATAAAAAGAATCGGGGGTAATGTTGATAATGCCCATTACCTTCGGGGTGTCCAGGTTTATAAGTTTCCCTCCTGCGTTCAGGGTTATCTTTTTACGAAAAACTGTATCTTTAGCCACTTTGTTTGTTGTAATATTGACAGGGGTTAATGTGGTAAAGTTAATAACTTTATAGCGGTAGCATATCCCCGTAATTACAACGCTCCAACTTTAAAATATTCAGACCATTGGCTAACACATCAGCAGAATACGACGCGGTAATAAACAATTGTAAGGGCCTTTTCATGAAAAAGACCCGCGACTATGGTACCGCCTGGCGCATCCTTCGTTTGCAATCTATTACCGACCAGATTTTTATTAAAGCACAACGCATCCGCACCCTCGAAGAAAAAAAGATCTCGAAAGTGGGCGACGATATAACCGGCGAATACATTGGCATTGTAAACTATTGCGTTATAGCCATGATGCAGTTAGATAGCTCGCCCGAAACACCGCAGGAACTGGCAGTTGACCATGTTGAACGCATGTTTAATGAAAGGGTACTGGAAACCAAAGAACTCATGTTTGCCAAAAACCACGATTACGGCGAAGCCTGGCGCAATATGCGCATCAGTTCATTAACCGATCTGATACTCATGAAGCTGCTACGCGTAAAACAAATTGAAGATAACCAGGGCCTTACCGAAGCATCTGAAGGGGTAAAAGCCAATTACCAGGACATGTTGAATTATGCGGTATTTGCACTTATAAAACTTGGAGTAAAATGAAGAACGCTTTGATTTGGTTTTGCAGGATAGCGGTAGGCTTACTGTTTATATTTTCGGGGCTGATAAAAGCCAACGACCCATTGGGCTTTTCCTATAAACTGGTAGAGTATTTCGAGGTTTTCCATATCACGTTCCTTAACGATCTGTCGCTAACCATAGCTATTTTGCTTTGCGCGCTGGAGATGATATTGGGTTTTGCCCTGCTTATTGGCGTACGGCCGGTAAAAGTAGCCTGGGGCTTATTGATGCTCATTATCTTTTTCGGCTTTTTAACCTTCTACTCGGCCTTTTTTAAAGTGGTACAAACCTGCGGCTGCTTTGGCGATGCCATACCGCTTACCCCATGGCAATCGTTTAGCAAGGATATGGTTTTACTGGTTTTGGTTGCGGTAATATTTGTAAACCGGGCTAAAATAAAACCTTTATTTAGCGCCAGGGCCGGCGATAAATGGCTTATCGGTGCTGCTCTTGTATCGGTAGGGTTTGGCTTGTACACCTATAACTTTTTGCCGGTAATTGATTTTTTGCCTTATAAGATAGGTGCCAATATTTCGGCCGAAATGGATACTCCGCCCAATGCGCCCAAAGATGTTTTCGTGCTTACTTATCATCTAAAAAATAAGAAAACTAAGGAAACCAAAGTAATGACCGATAAGGAATACCTGAGCACCGGCATCTGGAAAGATGCTAACTGGGAAGTTGTTGGCGACCCTGAAAACCGCCTGGTAAAAAAAGGCTACGAACCCAAAATTCGCGACCTATCTATCCAGGATGCCCAACGCAATGATTTTACCAAAGAGTTGCTGGCAAGCCCTTTTTACAGCATTATCATTGTAGCTTATGATCTGGATAAAACCGATGAAGATGCGATAAACAAACTGAATGCCCTGGGTATTAACGCCACCCAAAACTTTAATATCCGCACCATGTTGCTTACCGCAAATTCGCCGCAAAGCGCGCAGGCGTTTGTAAAAAAACATCGGATGATCAGCGAAGTTTTTTATGCAGATGGCGTACCGCTTAAAACCATGATCCGTTCTAACCCCGGAGTAATCCTGCTGAAGAATGGCTTTGTCATCAATAAATGGCATTACCATTCGGTGCCTAAGTATGATGACCTGGCGAAAACCTATTTTCAAAAACAATAACCATGATCAGCTACCTCATCCGCAAATTATTTTACGGGCTGGCCGTAATGCTGGGGGTGGTGCTGGTAGTTTTCTTTTTGTTTAACATTTTACCGGTTGACCCTGCCCGCATGACGCAGGGGCAGCGTGCCGACGTGCAATCGTTACAGGCCGTACGTAAGGAATTTGGGCTGGATAAGCCCAAGCCGGTACAATTCCTTTATTACATCAATGATCTTTCGCCCGTAGGCATTCACCTGAATACTGCCGAAGAACAGCAACGCTATCATTACGTAAAACTATTTGCTGTAAGCGATGCCAAAGTGCTTGGGCTAAAATGGCCTTACCTGCGCCGCTCCTACCAAACCCGCAAGGATGTTGCCAGTTTGCTGCTGGAGGTTATTCCTAATACCATGGTATTGGCCACTACAGCCATGATCTTCGCCATTGTTATAGGTGTATTTTTAGGTGTGCTGAGCGCCGTACACAAAGATACCTGGATTGATAAGCTGGCAATAGGCTTTTCTACTTTGGGCATTTCTGCGCCGGCTTTTTTCGCAGGTATCATCATCGCCTGGATATTTGGTTTTGAGCTGAGTAAATACACGGGCCTCAACATGTCGGGCAGTTTATATAGTTACGATCCTTTCCGGGGCGAGGTAATGACGCTTAAAAACCTGGTGCTGCCCATGATCACCCTCGGCTTGCGTCCGCTGGCTATTATTGTTCAGCTCACCCGCAATGCCATGCTGGAAGTTTTGGGGCAGGATTATATTCGTACAGCCAAAGCCAAGGGATTAAGCAACAACACCATCATTTATAAACACGCGCTAAAAAACGCGCTTAACCCGGTAATAACCGCTATTGCCAACTGGTTTGCATCGCTGCTGGCCGGTTCTTTTTTTGTGGAATACATTTTTGGCTACAACGGCCTGGGCAAAGCCACGGTTGATGCGCTGGAAATGTCGGATTTTCCGGTGGTGATGGGTTCAATACTCTTTATTGCCTTTATATTTGTAGTGATTAGCATCCTGGTAGATATAATTTACGTTTGGATAGATCCGAGGGTAAAATTAAGTTAAGGAAGATATTAAAAATTCAGTTTCGCGCAAAGACGCCAAGACGCTAAGGAAAAATAAGCAAATCGCTTTGCGGGCTCTGCGGCTTTGCGCGAAATAACTCTTAACTTAATATCATTGGAGAGGGGCGGAGAGGTGTGTTGTAACAATGAAAAGAACGTAGGCTAACACAACCCTGCCACCACCCGTACTAACGGGAATTTGGAAATGACTGTTATTGAATAAGGATATTATTATGAAGTACTTTTTAGTCGGGTTTATGGGTTGTGGCAAAACCACCTGGAGCCGTAAGCTGGCTGCCAAATTAGGCTATGATTTTATTGATCTTGACCATGCGCTGGAAGCTAACGTAGGCATGAGCATAGCCGAATATTTTTCGAGTTTTGGTGAAGATGCCTTCCGCCAAATGGAATCAGATCTGCTGAAGCAAACCGAATACCCCGGAAATGTAGTGGTATCAACCGGCGGCGGCCTGCCCTGCTTTTTTGATAATATGGATTGGATGAATGCCAACGGCAAAACCCTGTACGTAAAACTATCGCCCAAAACACTGGCCGACAGGCTGGAAAACAGTAAAACTGTTCGCCCGGTACTTCAAGGCAAAAAAGGCGATGACCTGGTTGAATTCATAACCGGCAAACTGGCCGAGCGGGAAGGCTTTTATTTAAAAGCACACCATCATGTAGATGGAATTGACATGTCGGTTGAGAAACTGGAAGGTGCTTTGGGATTGGGCGAAGTGGTGTAGAAAAAAGGACAATGCTATTCAATTAAGAGTTTTTTCGCGCAAAGCCGCAGAGCCGCAAAGTGATTTGCTTATTTTTTCTTAGCGGCTTGGCGTCTTTGCGCGAAACTGAAATTTTTATATTTTCCTTAACTTAATAGCATTGGGGGAAGGGAAGGTTGGGATTTATAAGCTTGGCGTAGAAACCCCTCCCTGCCATTGCGCTCATTTTCCAGCCGCGCCCCTCCCAAGGGAGGGAATTAAAAACGATATGCTAAATGGTTTTATCACACCAATAAATTTATCACCATGGAAAACCGCGTTGAAGTAAGGCATCTTTTTAAACCATTGGATGGAAAACTGATGGAACTGCTGGAGTCATTAACCCCGGCAGATTGGGATAAGCAAACCGTGGCCAAAGCCTGGAAAGTGAAGGATGTGGTATCGCACCTGTTGGATGGTAACATCCGCGCATTATCCATTCAGCGCGATAAATATTTTGGCGACCTGGCACCTGCCAACAACAACTATCATGACCTGGTAGGCTGGCTCAATAAACTCAATGCCGATTGGGTGAACGCTACCCGAAGAATAAGCCCCGATATATTGCTCCTGCTGCATAAAACAACCGGACGGTTAGCATCTGCCTATTATGAATCGTTGAACCCCAACGACACGGCCATATTTTCTGTTGACTGGGCGGGCGAACACGAAAGCCTTAACTGGATGCACCTTGCCCGCGAATACACCGAAAAATGGCATCACCAACAACAAATAAGGGAAGCAACCGGCCGCGATGGTATCATGACACGTGAGTTTTTTTACCCCTTTATTGACACTTTTTTTAAAGGATTGCCCCATACTTTTAAAAATACCGGCGCACCTGTAAATACACTTATAAAAGTTACCATTACATCCGGAATTGGCGGCAATTGGTACCTTAAGAAAATAAAAGACGGCTGGCATTTATTAAAAGACTCGGATACCGATAGCTTTGCCGCTACCGTAAAAATCCCGCCTGACATTGCCTGGAAATTGTTTTCCAAAAGCATCCGCCCGGACGATGTAAAAACGCGGGTTGAAATAACCGGGAATGCGACGCTTGCCGGGCAGGTGCTTCAAATGGTATCGGTAATGGCTTAGCGGCAAGTCTTAAGTCAAGACTATTTTTTGACTTAAGACTCCCGACTTTGAACTTGTAACTATAGTCAGGCCTCGTCTTTAGTATTGCGCACCAGGCTGATGCCGGTAAAGAAAAATAAAATAGCTATTACACCTACTACTATGAGTGTGGTAACCTGCCTGTCGTGGTTTATAACGCCGATGCCTGTATAAATTAAGCCGATGATACCGAGTATGGTAAGTATGGCGCCGAAAGTGCGTTTTAAGTTCATGATTTGATATACTGTTTTTAATTAGCATTTTTATAAAAACAAATAGCACACCAATAATTTACCTATATTTATTTAATTAATAATAAACCCTTATGACAGGTCCAATCATCACATTAATTATTGTATTTATTATTTTGGTAATCATACTATCATCCTTTGTGTCTGTAAAACAGGGCACAATAGTGGTAATTACCGTATTTGGCAAGTACCGCCGCATACTTACGCCGGGGCTTAATTTTAAGCTGCCATTTATCGAAAACATTTATTCCAAAATCTCTATCCAAAACCGCTCGGTGGAACTGGAGTTCCAGGCGGTAACTTTTGACCAGGCCAATGTTTACTTTAAGGCGATGCTCCTATACTCCGTTCTGGACCAGCAGGAAGAGACCATCAAAAACGTAGCCTTTAAATTTGTTGACGAACGTAACCTGATGCAGGCGCTCATCCGTACTGTTGAAGGTTCAATCCGCGCCTTTGTGGCCACTAAACGCCAGAGCGAGGTATTGATACTGCGCCGCGATATTGTGGAGCATGTTAAGGAACAATTAGATGTGATACTGGAAGGCTGGGGCTACCACTTGCAGGATTTGCAGCTGAACGACATCACTTTTGATGATGTGATTATGAAATCGATGAGCCAGGTAGTGGCATCAAACAACCTGAAAGCCGCCGCCGAAAATGAAGGCCAGGCTCTGCTGATCACCAAAACCAAAGCTGCGGAAGCGGAGGGTAATGCCATCAAGATTTCGGCCCAGGCCGAGCGCGAGGCTGCACAACTACGCGGTCAGGGTATAGCCTTATTCCGCGAGGAAGTTGCCCGTGGTATGACGGTTGCCGCCAAAGAAATGGCCGGTGCCAATATGGATACCTCGGTAATACTGTTTACCATGTGGACAGAATCTATCAAACACTTCTCTGAAAACTCAAAAGGGAATGTGATTTTCCTGGATGGATCAACCGATGCCATGCAGCATACATTAAAAGAAATGATGGCCTTAAACCTTTTACATACCGACGACGTCAAAAAGTGAAAGTTTTAACCCCTGCACTTAATGGAAGTACGATTAGTGAAGTTGATTGGCGCAGCCGCCATATGTTTAATGACGATAACCGCCAATGCGCAGCAGTACCAGCGTTATCATCCCCTAACTGTAAATGATTTTTTGGGTACCCCACGGGCAAATGCCGGTGGGGTTGTAGCCTATACCAACTGTACCATCGATTTTAAATACGAAGCCAGTAACCGCAGCGGATCCTACATCCTTACGGCAACTGTAAACCTGTTGCTCAATAACTACAAATCATGGCTCGACAGGAGCCGCGTAACATCGCAGGAAATGCTTGCCGAAATATTGAGACACGAGCAAGGCCATTACCTGATTGCCTACCTGGAGCAGCAGGAGATACTAAGGCAGATAAGCAAAACCAGTTTCAGCTACAATTACCGCAATGAAGCCATGGCGCTTTTTAACCGCATAGATGCCAAATACAAGCAGCTTAACTACAGTTATGACGAAGACACCCAGCACATGACCAACCGCCAGCAACAACACAGCTGGGATTTATACTTCCAAAAACGGCTGGAGTATGAACCGGAAGAATGAGGTTCGAGGTTCCGGTTGCGGGGTTTGAGGTTCGAGTTGCGAGGCTCGAGTTGCGAGGCTCGAGTTGAGATTTGAGGTACGGGTTGAGATTTGAGGTACGGGTTGTAAGTTTGAGATAAAAACGACATGAATACGACCTGAGTGAGTGGTAAGTTCTGCGTTCTTGAACCTGGTTCTGACTCTTAAGCAATAATTCCTGTCTCAAAATTAAGCCTTACCTCAAACTCAAACCTCGAACCTCAAACCCCGCAACTCGAACCTCAAACCTCGCAACTCGAACCTCAAACCCCGCAACCCAATCCCCGACCCTAATTCCCCGGCTTACTCAGTAAATTCACAAACAAACGATATGCCCCTGGCACCCCGGCGGGCAGTTCCCTGAAAAAGGCCAGCGAGGTATAAACAAACCTGCCCTTGCCATAATCGCCAACTATCAGCGATCCGTTTAAGGGCGATTCTCCTTTATCATTCATCTGAAAAATGGCTTTGTATTTCGGGTCTGCCTCGCTTACAAAATATAGGCCTCGTTCCTGTATCCAGCCTTTAAAATCATCCTGGGTAATTTTGTTAGGGTAGTTGAGTATTGGGTTTGCTTGGTCTAAAACGGTTACTACCGCATCCTCGTCGGTAACCCTTCTGTTAACTATGGTAAAAGGATACGGGCCAATTTGTTTGGTAAACAGGCCCGAGTTATTGTTGTATTGAACTACCAGGTTGCCACCATTTTTTACATATTCCATTAGCTTAGGCTGCTCAAAAACAAGGCGCTCGTTTACGTTGTAGGCGCGTACCCCGGTAATAATAGCATCATAAGTTGATAAATCGCCGTTCATTATTTCGTTTTCTGATAACAGGTGCACATCATAACCTACCTGGCGCAGGGCCTCGGGCATCAAATCGCCGGCGCCGGCAATGTAGCCTAATTTTTTGCCTCCGGTTTTCAGATCAAGGTTTACCAGTTTAGCTTCGGCTGCGGGGAACAAGGTAATAGCAGGCACATGATCATACCTTATCCTGCGTAACGATAGTGAATACGGCTTGCCGTTTGCCATTACAATAACCTGCAAGTCGGCAGTTTTTGGCTTATTATCGGCCGGCGCTACTGTAAAAGAAACCGTCCACTCATCGTTTTTATTTTTATCGCTGAACTCAATTTTTTCCGGGCTTATTTTCCAGCCATCTACAGGTTTTATGCTGACGTTGCCACTGGCGGCAGTAAAGCTTTTGAGTTTAACCTGGATGCTTTGCGGCTTTTGGCTGTTAAAAATGTAGTCTTTCCCGTCGATATTAGCGGTAACCGGCGGGGTAATTTCCAATGGCTGGTAAACTTCGCCACGTACCGGGTCAACATATTTGTAAACCAAACGGCGTTCAAAATTTACCGGCTTTCCTTCAATAATAAACTGAAAGCTCACTTTAAGCAGATCGGGATTTTCGGGGTTTCCCGCCATTGCATCATCAGGGATATTGTAGGTCCCTATCTTATGATCTGATGCTAACCAATAAGGCTGCGTTATTTTATCGGCTACAGTTGAACTTTCAAAGCTCTGCAGTTGGTTGGCAGGGATTACTTTAGGCCCCAGATCCAACTCATCGCTACCAACGCCTATTTTATTAATCTTCACCTTATCATTATACCTGTTCACCACTACCGACCGGATCTGGATCTTATCCCCTACCGCATAAGTAGCTTCGGCGGCATAAGCCTCAAACCACAGGCCTGCGCAGGCTGCTATTAAATCGCCCAGTTCTTTTGTCTTCTGTGTGCGCCAGTATACATCTGATACCTTTTCAACTTTACCCAGCAATGCTACTAACGGAGTAACCGATTTTTCGGGCGCTTCCACATCAAAATTCCGCCTGATCACTTTTATCGATTCGCCAATATCGGCGCCGTCTTTAACACGCTTCCAACCGGTTTCTACGCCATCCATCAGGTCGGTTTGTGGGGCATCGCCCAAAATAGTTTTAAAAAACTCAAAGGACTCGCCCCTTTGCTTAGCCGAGCCAAAGCCCTGGGTTTTATGGTTGCTGCGGCTTTCGGCGGCTATTTCGCCATAACTTTTGCCAAGGGTGGTGTTGTATACGCCAACATCAATCTTAAACTGATCGGCAGCGGTGGTATTGGTACTGCCAAAGTTAAAGGTGTTCCACATCAGGCGTTTGGCCTGCCATGGTTTTACATATTTTAATTGCTCGGGATACCTGGCGGGGTCGGCAGCCGCGCTAAAAGCTTCTTGGGCCAATATAGCCGACGAGGTATGATGCCCGTGGCCACCTTCGCCTGTAGTGGGGAAACGACAAATGATCACATCCGGCCTAAACTTGCGGATAACCCAAACCACATCGCCCAAAACTTTTTCCTTATCCCATATCTTTAATGTTTCTTCGGGCCCTTTGGAAAAACCAAAGTCGTTGGCACGGGTAAAAAACTGCTCGGCACCATCCACTCTGCGGGCGGCCAGCAGCTCCTGCGTACGTATAAGTCCCAGCAATTCGCTTTGCTCGTTACCTATTAAATTTTGTCCTCCATCACCACGGGTAACCGACAAATATCCCGTACGATAGTGCTTTTCCTGCGCCAGGTAGGCCAGCAAGCGGGTATTTTCATCGTCGGGGTGGGCGGCCACGTACAATACGCTACCCAGTGTATTAAGCTTTTTAAGGTTTTGCTGAATAGTGCCGATATCGGTAGGCGGCGACGTTTGGGCAATTACACAAGTATAAAAAAATAATAAGGCTACAAAAAGGGCGGTACGCTTCATAAAAACAAATATATTGAAAGATACCTATTTACAATTTTCTGTATCAATAATATAACAATAGGCCGACTTTTGGTGAGCCGGCCTATAACTGAAACCTTATTATCTGTATTCGTGCTTCCTTTATTAAACCAAAGGGTGCCCATAGCAATCGCTTTTAAACTTTTTCATCTACAAATGGTTAACCCTTTAAAAGATAATACACTTTTAGGCTGCCTCGTAGAGGCTACCTGTTTGTAGAAAACTTTTTTGCTCCTTAGGAGCTACCTTTCTTCAGGATCAACTTTTAAAAGCGATTTACGAAGGACGCCCCGCTAAATTTTCAGCCTCACATTTATCTTATCCAGCAGCCCGGTAAGCCATACCATTACAAAGGCAAAAACAATACATTTGATAAGCCCGCCGGTGCCCTGGCTCAGATATTCGGGGTAGCCAATGTTGCTCATTTCGTACAAGGGGTAAAATATAAAGGGCACAATATAGCAGGTAAACGTATTGGTGCCTGCCGGTTCAATAATTTTAAACCAGTTGTATTTATGCTTAAAATCAACCGCAAAAATAAATATAGCATAGGCTATCAGGCTGATGCCGGTGCAAATTAAAACCCATGAAGGGGTATCCCTTGTTTTATTAATGCCGCCGCTAAAGTAGCGCACAATAAAGCCCATATTAAATAATATAATGGCTATAAGTATAAGTACCGCCCACAACATTTTAAGTTCGTTGTTGGCCTTAAGGCGCATGTACAGTACCGATACAAACACCCCTGCCATGGTAAAGGCCTGCATAGCGCCATTGCCTGCTATCCAAACGTACTGCTGTACCGGTTCTAAAAAATTAAAGAAACCAAAGTGCACATCCATGTTAAACATCATGAAAAATATCCAGGCTGTAGCCTGTATCCATAAATGCCCGCCCGAGTAATAGTAAATAAGCGCGCACACCAGGTAGCTCCAGCCTATTAAACCCAGGATACCCCACCAGGTAAAATGCAGCCAGGTATGCCCCGGATCGGAGGTACGGTACAGGGCCGACATTACAATCAACAACGCCACTCCAAAACCCTGCAGCAGGTAGCGCTTCCGGTTGCTGGTTTCTTTGCTGTAATCTAAAAATATAAAAAAGAAGCTGAAAGTAACCAGGCTTTCCCATACCGGCTTGGGCAGGGCGGTGGTAGCCTCGTTATAGGTTTCCATATTGGCGTGAAAAAAACCAATGAACACCAATGCCAATGACCGGCTTACTATGCGCCCCAGCAATTTATAATTACCGCTTTTGAGCCTGTTTTGAAACGCGAATGGGATAGATAAGCCAACAATAAATAAAAACGCTGGAAAAATGGTATCGGCAAGGCCCAGGCCATCGGCGTTTTCGGCAACATGCTTGAGCCATTGAGGTGTACCCGGAATACCATCAAGATCATTCACAAAAATCATGAGCAGCATCGTAAAGGCACGAAAAGCATCAATGGAGCGTATCCGGTCCGGGAAAGTATTCATTAAGGGAGTAAATGCATTAGTAAAGCAAATGTTTTAACTAAACGGCAATTAAATTGAAACATTATGGTTACTCAACGATCTTTTTTAGTCCCTGTCGCGGCTCAGTTTGCTAAAAGCCAACGGGTTTTCGTTCAGTTCCAGCGTTTCGCGGCGGTGCTTAACTATATGGATAGCAGTAAATAAAGCCTCGCGGAACGATACCTCCGATGCCAGGTTTTTGCCGGCAATATCATAAGCGGTACCATGATCGGGCGATGTGCGAACAAATTTTAATCCTGCGGTAAAATTCACCCCCGATTCAAAAGCAATTTGTTTAAAAGGGATAAGTCCCTGGTCATGGTACATAGCCAGCACAGCATCAAACTGCAGGTAAGTGCCATTGGCAAAAAAGCCATCGGCCGGGTACGGGCCAAAAGCCAGCACATCGTTATCGCGGGCAAGTTCAATAGCGGGTATAATGGTATCTTTTTCTTCGTGGCCAATTAAGCCGTTATCGCTGGCATGCGGGTTTAGCCCCAGCACGGCAATTTTGGGTTTACGTATCCAGAAATCATTTTGCAGGCTGTGGTTCATCAGCTTAAGCTTGGCCACAATTTTATCAGTAGTAATACTTTCAGATATTTTTGATACCGGGATATGGCCTGTAACCACACCAACGCGTAATGTATCGCTCACCAAAAACATCAGCGATTCGGCAGCGCCATCGCGCTCCTGCAAATATTCGGTATGGCCGGGGAAGTTGAATTTATCGCTTTGAATGTTATCCTTATTAATAGGCGCCGTAACCAGGGCATCAATGTAGCCCTCCTTTAAATCGTATGTAGCACGCTCCAGCGAAATAAATGCATATTTGCCCCCCGCTTCTGTCACCATACCCGGCTCAATCTTTACATCTTCTTCCCAGCAATTAATCATGTTGGGCTTTTTATGCTGCACCTGCGAAGGGTCGTTAATCACCTGGAAATTAAGCTCGGCAATGTTGGTAGCCCTGCGGTGAAACGATGCCACCTTAGTATGGCCATAAACAATAGGTGTACAATAATCATAAATTTTACTATCGGCCAGGGTTTTAATAATTATCTCTAAACCTATCCCGTTAACGTCGCCTATGCTAATGCCTACTTTTATTTTATCGCTCATGATTTTTTATGATTTCACCGATTTTTTATGATTTCACCGATTTTTTTGGTGATTTCACTGATTAATCCGTGATTGAATTTATATTGGTTGTCCTGAAATTATATTCAGGCCTATTTCCGTTCTTATTTTTAATCTACTAATCTAAAACGCTCCAGTCTTGATTCCTGACTCTTAACTCTTGATTCTTTCCCCCGGCTTATCAACCAAACCAGCATTCAGGCCTTTTTGAATTTTGACTTTTGAATTTTGACTTTAATACCGGCGTTCCCTGCGGGCCGGGCTTTACGTTCATACTGCACAGGCCTTAGCCACAGGCCGGTATCCACTTCAATCCCTAACGCAATCTGTCTGAATCAGAATTTACAGGATTTTAAAATTTTCAGAATTACAGCTTGTTATCCCGCTCCAACTCCTACTTTTCACCCTTTGCCTTTCGCCTTTCACCCTTTTTCAACACGAGCCTTTTGCCTTTTACCTTTCGCCTTTTACCTCTTTCCCCCCGCAAATAAAACATTTGTTCCCAATCAATGCGCAAATATCACGTAATTTGCTCAAATATTTGACAGATAATGACATTGGTAAGGGCAAAAAAACATTTAGGGCAACACTTTTTAACCGATAAAAATATTGCAGCCAAAATTGTAGACAGCCTGAAACCCGAAGGCCGCTTTACCAATGTGCTGGAAGTTGGCCCCGGCATGGGCGTACTGACAGACTTTTTGCTGCTGAAAACCGACTATGAAACCTCGGTGATCGATATCGACGATGAATCGGTACAGTACCTTAAAAAGAAATACCCCCAGCTGGGCACCCGCCTCATAAATGCCGATTTTTTAGAGATGGATTTTAAAACCGTTACCGATAAGCCCTTTGCCATCATCGGTAATTTTCCCTACAATATTTCGTCGCAAATACTTTTTAAGGTGTTGGATAACCGCAGCCAGGTTATCGAGGTAGTGGGTATGTTTCAGAAAGAAGTTGCCGAACGCTGCGCCGCAAAACCAGGCAGTAAAGAGTACGGCATCCTGAGCGTATTTTTACAGGCCTACTATAAGGTAGAATATTTGTTTACCGTAAAAGCCGGCGTATTTAACCCGCCGCCTAAGGTGCTATCGGCCGTTATCCGCCTTACCCGCAACCAGGCCGCAAACCTGGACTGCGACGAAAAATTATTTTGGCAAATTGTAAAAGCCGGCTTCAACCAGCGCCGAAAAACCCTGCGTAACGCCATATCATCCCTCATCAACAAAGAAAAGATGACCGAAAACCCGACGCTCGACCTACGAGCCGAGCGGTTAAGCGTAAGTGACTTTGTGAAGCTGACTAATGAGGTGATGGCAGCAAGGTAAATGTGCCGGTTTTGTTGATTAAGCTTTAAGTTCCTTTACTCAGTTAACCAGATTATAGCGTACGCCGCTGATAGAAGCGGCGCCAGGCTATCCACTCATACTACACGAGGCATTAGCCACAGGCCGGTATCCGTTTCTATCCTTTACGCGAGCTGCGGGTATACAAAAACACCCGGATGGGTTGCACATCCGGGTGTTGCAATAGCCTATGTGTAATTCAAGTCACAAATCAGCCGCCCGCATTCTCCTGCGTAACTGTAGTTATAAACTAAAAGCATAGCCGTTCGAAGTCGGAGACATTCGAACAGCGGTAGACTACGGACAACTGGGTTTATTAATACTGGGATGATCCTTATTATATTCAACTTCAACGCTGTCACCAACTTTAACAGTCATATCGTGAGAGTTACCCGTGTATTTTTCTCCATTAATAGTAAACTGATATGAATAGGTAAACTCAGCTTTTATCGGTTGATTTGGCATATAATTTCGATAGTCGATGATTACCGCTTTTGTGCGTTGAGGATTACTACCCATGAATTGACTTGTAAAAGAGTTTCGCGCAATCTTATAAACCAGAAAGCCTAATATTGCTGAGCCGATTATTATCCAAATTATATCTTTGACTTTGTTCATATTATTGATCTGTTTTTGTCTTTACTGCATCTACTTTAGTACTTGTAGCAGCTTTTACACCATTTTCTACTGTTTTAGCAACTGTTTTGGCAGCTATCTTTAATCCATTCTTCACACCCGCTGTTGTAGCTCTTGTAATATTATTGCCTGTAGCTCTAACCATTGCTTTTGCTGCTTTTGACAATCTCCCAGCGTTGGTAACACCAACTTTTGATAACGCTTTTTCCACTCTACCACCTGCTTTACCAGCGGGCGGGAAACGCAAACTGTAACTTTAAGTTGGTCATACCGGCGTTATACGATCCATATAATATCCTTCAAAGCTACCAAACAGAATAAAGTCCTGATCACCTTCTAAAATATCCAACGAGGATTCATCTTCCGGATCGAAACAAATATAAAAAAGATTGTCTTTCTTTATAAGCGTATAAGTTTCCACGTAATAAAAGTGATATATGGAGCTCCAATAAAACGAATATTCTTTTATCCCCAGAAACCTCAACTTTAAAATGGCACCGGGATCGTAAAGCAGCTTAAACTCAACTTCCACAACAAGCTTGTCATCATCAGTTGTGAATATGTTAAACCTCCTAATTGACGAACTTATGATGTATATTTTATTCAATTGTTCAAAAAGAGCGTGATCTTTTCCTATAAATTCCATTAAATTTTTCTATTAAATTATTAGTGCTAATTGCTACTTCCGCTACTACTACTTCCGCTACTGCTACTTCCGCTACTGCTATTTCCGCTACTGCTACTTCCGCCGCTGCTGCTGCCGCTACCGCTTTTTTGTTTTTGTTCTTCTCGTTTTCTTTCAGCTTTTGCCTTGTCTTTTTGTAACTCATTTGGTTTAGGAGGCCTGCCGCCCCTCCTGTGAGTACTACCCGAATTTCCAGGATTAGGAGTTGGTTGGTGATCGTGGACATGGTCTTGCTTTTCATTAGGAGGCGTATGAACTTCAGGATGGCCTTTATTGTGTTCTTTTTGAGGCTGTCCGTTAGGTCCGAATACTTTAGACGATGTCCCTGGCTTATTTGTAACCACTGTATTAGGTACACCAGGTTCTGGTATCCTGTTTTTGTTGCTGGCACCTTGTAACATCGGTGGTCGTAAATTTTCGTCACGCTGCATTACAGGAGTACCATCCGAATTTTGCGGATGTGTAATAATTTTGATTGTAATATAAGCCGCTCCAGTAACGGTAGCAGCGGTTAGCGCGGCGTATGCTGCATACGCCGCGGGTTCTTCCCAACCTTGGGCAACCGTTCCACAACACGGTGCTTTTCCATCAGGATCGGTTAGCCTAATCGGGTTATCAAACACATACCCGTATGGCGAGGTGCTTTCCTGGCCATCTTCTACTAAAGGATCTACCGCCATCCACCGCCCGGCCGCCGGGTCGTAAAAACGGGCTCCGTAATCGTAATATCCCGTTTCCTCCTGTAATTCCTTATGATTATAAAGGTACTCATTTTTAGGAAAAATAGAATAAGCGGTAGATTGTATTATGTATCCAAAAGCATAGTAATCGTTCTTCTGCACGTTGTAAGGTGTCATCTGGGTAGGGTCAGATGCATTCCAGGTAGTCGTCACCCTGGTGTCACCAAGATGGTCTTTCAGGTCATACTCGTATTTATAAACCGTTCCGCTTTTTCTCGCCCGGCCTTCTTCTGTTTGGATAAAAGCGATAGCCGGCGTGCTGCCGGTGTATTCATATTGAATACCACCTATATATTCAGTAATATTAGTGATGCTCCCGGTGGTAGAAAGTTTTCTCAGTTTTCGTCCGGCAGCATCATAGATGTAAACTACCGAGGTGCCGCCCCTAACCGCCGTTTGCGGCAAGTTAAGCATATTGTAAGCCTGGGTAATTCCCTTGTTCAGGTCGGTTAACTGGTTGCCGTTACCGTCATAGGTATATTCACCGGCCTGTTTTACGGCTTCAAAAAATCCGATTGTACCACCTGCTACAACATCATCAATCCTGTCTACCTTATTACCGCTCACATAACCAAAGCTCAGGCTGTCTATAACGGTGCGCAAACCGTTTGAATTATCATAACGGTTCAACCTGACAATATTGCCCATCACATCATAGCTGAAGTTCTCGTTATAAAAATTGTCATTGGGTATTGCCGTAGTGCTGATGGCATTGACGATCCTGTTCAGCTTATCGTACTTGTAGTTATAGGTAAGCGCCGGGTAAGTTGTCCCGGATATAGTACCTGTTAATATTTTTGCGCTCCCGATATTGCCGTTATACTGTGGTGTACCGGCATCGTCATATTTCAAATCCATCCCAAACTGGTCATTGGTATCGGTGCTGGTATAGGTATCATTACTGAGCGCCCCGTTGTTTACATTAGTAACCCAGCCCCTGGTGTTATAACGGTAATCTACGTTCTGTAAAAAGGACGTACCGTTAAGCGAGTGCAGCCGCTTTTGCTTCAGCTGGCCTATCTCGTTATAAATACCGTTAGATACTGTAACTGCGGCCTGGGCTGCATTAGCCCCATCCTTTAAAGTGTTGATCGTTTTCAGCTTCCGGCCAACATGGTCATACACCAGGCTATCTGTCGATGTCAGCACCAAGGTTCCGGCAGTCCCGCCCGCGTTTTTCATATAATGTGTGCGGGTAACTTTTACCGGCTGCTGCACAAAGTTGTACTTAGTGCTTACATCATCATAATTATACTGGTTAAGGGATGATGAACCTCCCAAATAATGCTGTTTAAAAGCACGTACCATTTTCCCTTCTTCATCGTAATAGTTTACAGTCCACAGGTAATCGGCGGTAGTATTCAGCACCAGCGTTTTGGCGGCGGTCACCAATCCTGTGGTATGCGTACTGTTGCCGGTTGCCGTGTAAGCTGTGGGAAAATTTGGAATACCTGTATAAGTATCAAAATAAACAACACCCAAAACTGTTGTAACCGTTAGCGGCCAAGCGGCGGAAGTATAACCGTTACCGGTAGCAACCGGTGTTTCCCAGTAAGTGCTTACCCCGGCAACAAGCCCCTGTACCACCGCCTGGTTATTGGTGCCCGCCGCACTGCCCGGATGCTGGTAAATTCCGGTAACAACCTGCCGCCCGAACGCGTCATACTTGGTAACCGTCCACTCCTGCGGGGCTTTCATCCGCTGTACGGAATCCTGTGTGCCCACCAGTTGGTCAAGCTTATTATAAACCATCAGGTCCCAGCCTTTGCCAGGCACTTTTTTCATAGTCATCCGCCCGCGCCCATCATAGCGGTACTGGTAACACTTGCTGTCGAGCACTGTCTGGCTTATTGCAACACCCGATGTGTCGGGACTTGCACCGGGAGGCAGTACAAATGATAGCTGGTTGCGTTCATCATAAACATAATAGGTGCTCAGCATCTGGGCTGCTACGCCCTTTATATTATAAGTACGTTTCAGCGCCACCCGGCCTTCTTTATCTTTAAACGTTTCGGTAGTACCGAAACACTTATCAGTGGGTATCCAGTTTTCATCCCGGCTGATGGTAACATCCAGCTGGCCATTGACATAGATAGCTGTATTGCCTGTCCGCAAAAGCGAACGGCTGCCGTCGGCATTTACCCTTGCTGTATACAAAGCTACCTGCCTGCTGCCGTCATTGGCTGTTATATTGGTGGTGCTAAATGTTATTTGGTTGTTGGCAGTATAAAGTGTGCGCTGGGTGTGGTTGGTACTTGCTTCGCTGGGGGGGCCCGTTATTTTCCAGGATACGCCCGGCGAGCCCTGCTCAATAACCCTGCCTAAAGGCGATACCTCAAACCCTGTTTGCCCGTAAGGGTTAGGCGTAAGCACTATGCCGTTGCTTTGCTTCCCGTCTACTGTAGCTGTTCCGCCGGGATTGTAAAAGGCGTTTACGCCCGCACCGCTGTTCAGAGCGTCGCTCCGATAGCTGCCATAACTGGTTGAAGTACTGCTGTAAGGCAAATATTTTTTGTCTTCCCGGTCATAACCATCGTAGCTAAACGGCTGGATAACATCGTTACCGCCAAACGATGCCCTTTGCTGGATGGTTTGCAACGAGCGGCCCAGGCCATCGTCGTACTCGATGGTGGTTTGTACCGAATCCTTTGTCGGGGTTAAGGCGTCCAGTTTAGTTACAGTGGGTACTTTTAATCGTGGCGCACGTGTGCGCACATAATTTTGCGATGTGGTTTGGGCCCGTGCAGCTATGCTGAGCAATAAAGCGCAGGCAAAAAACCATGCGCTTTTTTTTATGTGATATGGTAGGGTCATAAATTTGTGATGAGATGCTGATAAATATCGGTTATCTGTTGTCGATGATCTGGTAGCCGTCGCCGGGCTGTAAACTAATGTAGGTACTGGTGCATACCTGCTTGGTGCCTACTCCCTGGCAGCCCGATACCTTGATGGATGCCGTGCTGGCCTGGTTACTACCCGCCGCTATGGTTACCGATCCGTTAGCTGTACTGCTATCGCTGGCCCTGCCGTCATAATAAGTATAGGTAGTTGTTTGCTGGTAGTTAACCGTTACGTTTATAGGCACATTCAACGGGGTATTGCCATTGGCATCCGAGTAAGCTTTAAAGATAAAAGGCTGGTAGGTACTGCCGTTACTGGTAGTACTTGTGCCATAAAACAGCTCTATATAAACCGGCACGGGTATTGGGCAAGCCGTGGTATTGGTTCCGGCACTTATCCACTGGTATTGGTTGTAGGTTGGGGTAAGGGGGTTGGTGTCTTTTTGCTGTATTAGCTGCTCGCCCGTATTACCGCTTACCCCCTGCACACATTGTGTTGTGCCGGTATTAACCCAGTTGGGCTGCGGTATGGCGTAGTTGTAAGTAAAGTTTTTGAGTATGTTACCGTCCTGATCGCGAATGTTGAGCAGGCGCTTCATATCATCATATTCGTAAAATTGGGTCAGCCCTTTGGTATCTGTTATGCTCAGTACACCTACCTCCGGTTTATAAGTATAAGTATTCATCATGGCATTGGCCGGCACTAAACGCACCTCATCTACCAGGTTTCCGTTGCTGTTTACCGTTACCGACGTTACCCCGGTAAGCGCCCAGTCATAAACCGCCCAGCCGGCGGTTATGGTTTTAGCTACGCCGCCAACAGTTACCGTGCCGCTGCCTTTGGCCCATAAGCTCACCGTATAATTTCCTGATGGCAAGCCCGGTTTGGTCATGGTACCGTTATAACATTTTGTACCCGTACGGGCATCAGTAGTAACCACGTTTGCCGCTGTATATGGCCAGCTGGTATCATCATCTTCAAAACTTGTATAGGCTACTGATGATACGGTAGTATTTTTAACCTGCGCTATAGGATAATTGTTATGGTAACCCCACAGGTAGCTTACCTGCGAATTGCCATCGCTGCCCGTCATATCCTGCGATATTAGGTTGCCGCTGGTATAATCGTAGGTGTTTAAAATCCTTTGCTCAAACCCGGTGCTGCTGCTTAGTAAATTGAGGTATTGTCCGCTGCTGTTTTTGGTGTCCTGGTTCATACTTGCAACCGGGGCCAGGCTGTTATATCCATACAACACAGCGGGTTTTATCAGGCTGCCATCGTAGGAGGTCACTACAGAGCTGGTCAGTACCGAATCGGCAGCCGACCGCTTTAGCCACAATTGCTTTTCTAAAACAGGCGCGTACACGTACCGCCCGGTTAATGCGCCCGAAACTGCCGGTGCATAATTTTCGGGATATTTGTTTTTTTCTACCAGGATATTGCCCTTTGAATCGTTGGTGGTTATTAAAATCTGGTTACGTGGTTTGGCATCGTATACATAGGCTTTGGTAGTTACCAGGGTATCGCTGGTGTTATAATATTTTACCTCCCGCTCCGAGTCAAGCTTTGTCCATATTAAATCCAGTGAGTAAAAATCATAGGTATATACCCGCTCTGTAAGTTCGCCGGGTACGTTGCGTTTCTGCACAAACGGTTTTATGGCAAAAAAGCTGCTGTCGCTTATTATCGAATAATTGTATTCCTTTTTTAATACCTTGTTGTAAACGCTCCCTACCTTTTTAAAATCCGTTTTCCTGATCAGCATTACATCTGCACCGGCTAATGCCGAGTTGTAACAATTGTAATCGTTCCTGCTTAATAAATATTCGCTTCCGTTTACCTGCTTTTCATAAACGGTTTTGTAATACATAGGCTGAGACGCGCTTAAGCCATTTCCGTTCGCCGATGTGTAAGCCTGGTAATGTTTTGTTGGGTTTGCCGCGCCTTCCCAGTAGTCTTTTCCGCCATAACCCGGAATATTTAGCAAAACCCCGGTAGACATTCCTATGCTGTCTTTATAGATATATTCCTTCACAGAAGATGGCGTACCGGTAGCCAAAAAATCGATATAATCTGTAACCCGTTTGATGCGGATACCGGGGCCAGATCTACCTTCAATCACCTGGTTTGTTTTTACTTTATAAGTAACTGAGCCCGAAACAAAATTTTCCTTTTCATCACATCTCAAATACATAGAATAAATGCCTGGCTGTAAAAGCACCGAGTCTGTTTTACCTGCGTTGTACTGGTTGTAGATAATGGAAAAGTTGTAAATCTGGGGGCCTGCTATCGTAAGGTCGGGGGTAAAATTCTTAGTGGGGTCCGTCGGATCCGTACCATTTGGATATCCAGCAAGTTGTTTTGGTGTGCGTTGCCAAAACACTTTAACATATTGGGCATCAATAATTTGAAATGTATGTGCGGCCGAGGTAATCACATTAACGGTATTGGTATCGGGCCTCGAAATAAAATCATTGGGGCTTAAAATATTATAAACATAATTGAGCCCGTTGTTGGTAACGTTTTGCTCAAATTCAAGAACTGATGAGCCGCCGGTAGGATAAACTATTTTACTTAAAATGCCTTTGTTTGAATAAGAAAAATCGGGCTCTCTGTTGGCCCCGTAAGGATAGTAGGGTTTGGGTATGATAACAGGCCCGGTTGATGATCCGTTGGCATAGCCCCAGTGGTCAACTCCGGTGCTTGTTTTTGAGTCCGAAACATCGCTGTTGTAAAAGAAAAAGTGCTTCTTCAATGAGGCGGTATTCAAACCCTCTTCGATGCCGGTAAGCTTAAGCCTTTTGGTGTCCGAAGTACCGCTGACATCAAAATAATCTGTCTTGAACTGAAATTTATTGATCAGCTCTCCCTGGTAATTATACACCTGGATATTGTCCAGCCCGCTGGAGGTCATATCCTGCCGCAATGATGTTGTTGGATTAAAATCAATCCTCATTTTTGAAGTTGTGATCCTTGAAAGCCTTATAGTACTAATTTTAAGCGGAAATTCATTCTGTATAGGTGAAAAAGTGTAACTTGGCAGGCTGTTGGTTACATCAACATTCAGCGTTTGGCTGAACGGCCCTGCCTGGGCTACTACCTGTGGCGCATCATAACTGAGCGTTATCTGGTCTTTTAAATCTGCCGACGTAACTGTTTGCAGGTACCAACTTGATGTATAACTTACCGGAGGATTATAAAATGGCCGGTAAGCATCCTGAATCTGGACGATCTTGGAGTTGGTTAATTCGTTTGTCCAAAATTTATATGTCGTTCCATCGGCTGTAATAATAGTAAAGCCTAAACCGGCATCCTGTATAATGGTCAGTTGTTGGTATGGGTACTGGTAAACCTTACCTTTGTAAACAACAAACTTGCCCGAGCGGCCCGCGAAATTAAACGCATATATATCGGGTTCCATGTCGATAGACAGGCCATACATCGCCTGGTCCATAAAGCTTTGCGTAATAGAATCAGGCTGGTGAAAGCGCCAGTCTACATCCTGGTACTTCGAAGGCACATGCTGGTCTTCGTCTACTTTATCTTTAATAATGCGTGTAATTACACCCCCAGCTTCCAGCGAAAATCCGGCTCCAACCCAACTTGCTTCCTCAAACGGCTTAAAACCATTGTTGTGGTAGTTTAAGGTCATGGGTATTTTAAGCTGCTTGCCAACCGCTTCGGTAAGCGGGATGCTGATATTTGGTATCCCCGTTTGCAAGCTAACAGGGACAACGCCGTATTTCCCTAATGATGCAGCATTAGGCGATGGCGGGATCAGGTCGGTTCTTAATGAAAATTGGGATGATGGATTGGTCTGTGCGTGTGCTTTTATACAAAGTGAAAATAACAGTACAAAACAAAGTGCATGCAGGGTTTGGGGTCTGGTTGAAAACATAGTTATATATGATAAAGCTTGGATGGAAATTTAATATTAGTTAGCCGCCCGGTTCAGCGTACAATGCACCACCGAGCCATTGAGGCTGATATTCATGCCGATGGAGTCGGCATACACCGTTCCGTTGTGATACACATCAAGCCCGTTCACGGTAACCTTAAAGTGCAGCCCGGCGGTATCCAGTTTGCCCTGGTCAATCGGGAATTCGCCCAGCGGGCTTTTGGCCGTACCGGCAACAGAATCGCCTATGAGCGTAAAATTATAGGTTAATGGGTAAGCAGAACTGTCGGCCTGGCGAAGGGCGCCGGCCCATTTGCCGCTTAAGCTGGTTGCGCCCACAAAGCACAATGCAAAGCAGCCGGATAATACGGTGGTGATAAGGATTCCTGGTTTCATTTAGTTATCGGGGTATCAATAGTTGCGGCGACTAAATTAATGGCATTCAAATTAT